>Ga0067045_1027359_pt1 | contig 253440 bp, 224 predicted proteins | sample TerdegcTABiofilm_FD_59184 | JGI IMG/M metagenome (GOLD analysis project Ga0067045, IMG submission 59184) | Combined Assembly of (Gp0054472, Gp0054536) Wastewater bioreactor microbial communities from Singapore -Terephthalate degrading... | reverse complement strand
TACAGCTTACATCCGTTTTGCTGATGGTACCGGCAAGGGCCGAAGCAGGCTGGGTTACCGTGGCCGAACGTGTAATCTGGCAACCGTTGAAGTCGGTTACCGTTACCGTATAGGTATTGGCTGCAAGACCTGTAGCCGTGGCATTGGTGCCACCACTCGGGCTCCAGCTGTAAGTATATGGCGTTGTACCGCCGGAAGCTACTACCGTAGCCGTGCCGTTACTGCCGCCGTTACAGCTTACATCCGTTTTGCTGATAGTACCGCCGAGCGCCGTTGCCGGCTGGTTTACGGTAATACTGCGGGTAATCTGGCAACCGCCGTTATCGGTTACGGTTACCGTATAGGTTCCCTGGCTGAGGCCGGTTGCCGTGGCATTGGTGCCACCACTCGGGCTCCAGCTGTATGTGTATGGGGTTGTACCACCGGATACGACTACCGTTGCCGTGCCGTTGCCGCCACCATTGCAGCTTACATCGGTTTTGGATATCGTAGCACTCATACCCGAGGCAGGTTCTGTAATATTAAAGGCACGGGTAGCTTGGCAACCTATATTATCGGTTACCAGTACAGAATAGTTATCAGCCGTAAGGTTAGTGGCCGTGGCCGCCGTACCGCCGCTCGGGCTCCAGCTGTAGGTATAAGGAGCAAATCCGCCGGAAGCAACTACTGTGGCAGTTCCGTTATTGCCTCCTATGCAGCTTACATTGGTACTGCTGCCGGTAGTGGTTACGGTAACTACCGTAAGTGTGGCAGCATTGCTGGTTGCAGAGCCGGAGCCGTTGGTAGCTACACAGCGGTACAGGTAACCATTCATGGCTGTTGTTCCGCCCGTTATGGTAAGTGTGGCCGTATTTACACCGCTGTAGGGTGCTCCCGCCGGAATTATACTGAAACCTGCACCTGTATTTACATACCATTGATAAGAGGTAGCCCCCACTGCCGAAATAGACATTGTGGTACTGCCATTATTGCAAATGACACGGTTCTGCGGATGTGCGCTAATTACAGGTGTAGAACTTACAAATACGCATTTGGAAGGCATGGAAAGTGAAGAGTTCGCAAGGGTCCAGTTGGCCTGGTTCATAACGGCCGTGCGGATCTGCGCAGGTGTAGAAGCCGGGGTTCCCGTACAGTTAAAACGGGCAATGGTAGGTAGTATACCGCCGGGCATAGTACCTGTATAAAAGGCATTAACACCACCTGTAAGACCGGGAGGTATAATGGATGAGTTTGGACCGATGGTACAGCCTGCTCCGTCCCAGGTGGCTGTGCTGGTATTGGCATTACAGGTAAGAAAGTGTAACCCTGCAATAATGGTTACACTCCCGCCGGTAATAGAGCCTCCCCCCCCTTGGAAAGCCGTAAACTGATCGCCCACATTCGATATAGACAACCCGTTGGGAGAAGTGCCTTCGGTAAGCGTTACCGAACCATTGGTGCTGAATGTACCGCTAACCGGGTTGTATACACGGGCCGAAAGACCACACATGTATATTTCTGTACCCCAGGGTAAGGCCGAACCGGTGGTCCAGGTAACGGTACCTTCTGTGGAACCCGCGCCTACCCAGCCGCTGCCGTTATAACCGCGGTCGGTAAAACTGATTTGTGTATTCGCCGAAATATTGGTGAGCAATACAAAAGCGAAGGTATCGCCTGCAGCAGGCGATGCGTTGGAGTTGTATCCCGTAAAGACAAGATCTCCAGCGGCAAGTGATGTCTGAGCCTTTAGCTCCCGGCCCTGCAGAAACGCTGCTGCAAGCAGGCACAAAAGCAGGAAGGCCTTAGATGCAGAGTGTAATAAATGTTTCATGTTTGAGATTTTGGATAAGTGATTCATTGAATAGTAGTAAAACGATCGCCTTTCTTCATTCCGAAGCCAAGCAACCGATGTCCGGACATAAATCCTTCGTCGGTATATATAATGTCTATTTTAAGTTGCGTATTGTCTTTGCACTGCACACAGAGTCCGCCTTCCCGATCGATGGAAAGCACAGTACCCGGCTGTGCTCCGTTTGCATCCGCCTGTATGGGAGTGGCTTCTACTATGCGTACATTCCAGCCATTCCACTGTGTGTAAGCACCTTTATTCCAGGGGTTGCAGGCACGGGCCAGTGCAGCGGCGGCGGCGGCATCCTGTGTTTCCCAGCGGATGCACACTTCGGCAATGCCGGGCCTTTTAAAGTAACGTGCCGCATTTTCGTCCTGTGCTGTTGTGTTATTATTTAAGGCATTAAGCACTTCGGGTATAATACGGGCCCCCAGATAGGCCAGTTGAGTACAGAGCAGGCCGTGGGTTACTTCTGAACTTAATGGCTGCTGCTGCCGGAAAAGTACAGGTCCGCGGTCGATGCCTTTTTCTAAGGCATGCACCGTAATTCCCGTTTCTTTTTTCTGCTGACGCAGCGACTCAAAAACCGGATCTGCTCCACGCATTTCCGGCAGTAAGCCGTAATGGAAATTGTAAAACTTTACAGGTCCCGAAAATACGTCTGCCGGTATTTTCCAGGGAAAGGTCATCATAAATACGGTTTCGGCCCCGCTTACATGCAGCCAGCCATTCAGCTGTGCAGTAAGGTCTTCTTTACGGAACAGCTGCAGGGGTATACCCGTCTGTACCGAAAAAGCGTTGCCAAAATCCATAATATCCGCATTGTTCTCCGGTATACCTACAGCACACAGCAGCCCCATACCATGCAGGGTTTGCAGTGCAGGAACAGCCATGCGGTTGTTACACAAAACGGCTATGCGGGCAGGAGTACTCATGAGTCGAGGCAGGCGTATGCGTTTAGCCAGGAATTGGCTGTAGTTGTCTGTATATAATCTACATCTCGTTGCAGCAGCCGGCGTTCTTCCTGCAGGTCGCCGGCATCGCGTACGTCTGTAAGACGGCAGTTACCCGTTTCTTCATTCTTTACTACCCGTGCAAGATATACAGGTGCTTCAGAAAACTGTGTATCGGGGTTCATATACACCTTTCCCCGGGGCGAATCAAGTACAATATCTGCCAAATTTCCCGATTCTGCTGCTGCTATGAAAAGGGCGGCTTCCCAACCCAGTAATGAAAAAACATTAGATTTGTTGCTGCGGATACTCTCCAGGGCATGTACAAACTCTTTATTCTCCGGTGTGGCAATTTCTCTTGCCCAGGGCACTGCGGCATCCCAGTCTTTTCCCGGATAAGGTATTTTGGCAAGCCATTCTTCTTCAGCCGTAAATGCGGCTCCATATGTATCGTATGTAGTACTCAGTTCCAGGCGGTTGCTTTCCCTGAAAAAATCTTCGGCCATATCGCCACAGAAAGAGGCCAGCATTGCCGAACCTTTATTTTCGGCAAGGTATTCGGCCAGGCGTTCCAGGCTAAATTCGGCCCGGCGCAACGGTGTAATATGGCTCAGCCCCACCACTCCGCCTTTATCTTCGGCTGCCGTAGTATAGCTGTACGAAGGTCTGTAACCCGCATCATAGAAAGAGCAGCTGAGGGCAAAATTACGATAACCGTCTGCAGCTGCTTTTTGCATAACGGCACGGCAGCAGAGATTACCCTGCAGAGAAAGGAACCAGGCATGAGAAAGTTTTCCCTGAAATGCCGGGAAATGATATCCGCTGTCGAGCACGATCAGGCGTTTGCCTGAACTCTGGAAGAGTGTATGCACATATTCGGCCGAAAGCGGGTTCATGTATGCCAGCACCACATCGGCACCATCGAGCAGTACCTGCTCGCAGCGGGCATAAATTTCCTCGTTTTTGGCCGCCAGACCAATGCTGGCTGATACTACCCCGCAACGGCCGTCCATGCCTGTTTTTTTCAGGCCCTCTTTAAGTCCGTCCATCATATCAAAAGACATCGACGGGTAGAGTATAGAGCGGGGTAAAAGTAACGCTATTTTCATGTATCAGTTATAACAGGGAATCCCCCGACGGTTTTTGCACCGCCAGGGGAACCCGGATTAATGTAATTTCGGATGTTTAACCTCTGGAGGGAAAAATTCCATACAGGCAGATTATATAGTTCATTCCGAGATAAGGCTGCATAATGTTCATGGGCTGGTTGCTTCCGGTAACACCTACCGTTACGCTGGTGCTGATCGGCTTCATGGTTGTATCAGGCGTTTTGTTGCTGTACAGTCCGCTCAGGGCTGCCAGGTGATTGCCCGTTGGTGTTCCCACATCGCCGGAATCTGAATAGGCTGGGATGCTCAGGGCCAGCCCGGGAGCCGGTGCATGCGTATGAGCAGGCAGGTTACCCATCGTGGCGGTTATGTTATTTATACCGTTCACTTCGCCCAGCTGGTATGTATTTATTCCGGCTGCATTTCCGGTTCCCATAGGAATACGGCCACGCAAATCGGGCAGTGCAAAAGTCTGGATTCCATTTCCTCCGTATGTGGTACCCAACAGACTAAACAGGGCCTGATTGGTATTTATCGGTAAAAGTTGTCCGGCACAGTATGCCCAGGATTTCGGTTCGAAATTCCCGGCAAAAAGGCGGATTTCTGACATTGTTCCTTCCATAATTTCAAAAAGGTTTTGAGAATTGTTGTGTTAAGGATTAATTGTTTCTGCTGGGGAAAATACCTTCCAGACAAATAATGTAATTAAGAGCTGTAATCGGCTGCATAACCGGGAACGGGATACCGGCACCGGTATTGCTGAGTGCCACCGGAGCTGCGATTGGGGCCAGATGCGAGTCGGGCACTTCTGCCGAATATGCTCCGGCAAGCCCGGCAAGGTAGTTGTTGGTAGGTGTTCCCTGTGTATCAGGACTGTTGTAGGCCGGCATAGATACCACTGCCGAAGCAAAGTGATTGTGTGCCGGCATCTGGTTTACCGACATTGTTGTTGTTTCGCTTCCTGCAGCCTGGCCCAGTGCTATGGGTGTAAGACCCGGACCTGTTCCAGCACCTACAGCCACACGGCTGCGCAGGTCGGGCAGGTTAAAACTGGTAACACCATTGCCTCCGAATGTATCGCCGATAATGGCATACAGGGCAGAATATTCTGATATGCTCATGGAGCTGCCATCGCAGTATGCCCAGCTACGCGGGGCAAAATTGCCTGCAAACAGGCGTACTTCTCCTATATAACCTTCCATAAAATTTTAATGTTTAATAAGTTAAAATGTAACTTGCTTCAAAATAGTAGTCTGTAATCGCAATTATTGTCTGGCCGGGAATACACCATACATACAGATAACATAGTTCATACCCAGCGAAGGCTGTGTAATTGAAAGCGGCTGACTGGCCCCTGCAATACCTACAGTAACATTGTACGGGATAGGATGCAGACTGGTGTCGCCCGCCAGGTTTGTATACATCTGACCTTTTGCTGCAAGCACATTGCCAGCCGGAGTATTGGCCGTACCCTCATCCGAATAGGCAGGGATAACAATATTGTTGGTTGCCGTGTGCGTGTGAGGAGGCAGATTGGAAGATAGCAGTGTTACAGTGTTAACCCCTGTCATTGCCCCAAGGGGATAATAACTGAGGCCATTGCCCTGGCCTGCACCCAATGCTGAGCGTCCTTTCAGATCGGGTAAGGCAAATGTCTGCACCCCGTCGCCACCATAAGTAGTACCCAGTATTGCATAAAGTGCCGTATTAGACCTGATTGCAATGATTGAGCCGTCACAATACCACCAGTTCTTCGGTGCGAATGTAGCGGCAAAGAGACGGATTTCTCCGATAGTTCCTTCCATAGACTCAGATTAATAGGTTAAACGTTTCTTTTTAGAATATTAATGGTGAACAAATATAGTTTAGTATTTCATTGTTTAGCAACCCCGAAAAAATTCAGATAAAAGACAATCTTTGCAGAAAAGCAATCAACATATTCGTAATAAAACAGTTAAATATTAAAAAAACGCTTAATATTGTTTCATATCCGCACAAATACAGGTGTTTTTACCTGGTTAAATCAGGTGTTTATACGCCTTTACATAGTATACCTTCACAGTAGAATAAAGAAAAGTTTACCCATTTACAGCATATCCGTAACAGATTACCCGGTAATATGCAATACAGACATACTATAAAATTTCCCTGCGGGCCTGCCCGGGCCATAGCTATTACCTGTAAACAAATGTGCGAAGGATTTTACCGGGACTCTGCATATTATACACACACATTCTGTACGAACACTGCAGCAAAAGAAGCTGTTACTTTTACAGACTTAATCTTTTAACCGGGTTGCAGGCTCCGTTATGTAATGCATATAGCGGCGCCTTTCTTTTATAGAGCTGCAGAGCAGCCGGCAACCCCTTCAAAACGAATTACAATCTGACTTTTAGATACATAAAGGCAGATGTGTTGTAAATGTAAAACCAGCAATGGAAAATCCTTGTATCTTGCCGTCCAAATATCACATATTATGGCCGAACTTATAAAAGAACTACTAAAAGGTAACCGCGACTGGGTTAAGAAGATAAACGAAGAGTTTCCCGATTTTTTTGAACAGCTTTCCAAAGGTCAGAATCCGCAGTTTCTCTGGATCGGATGTTCAGACAGCCGGGTACCGGCCACAGAGGTTACCAACCACATGCCAGGTTCTATTTTTGTACACCGCAATATTGCCAATATGGTAGTACATACCGATATGAATATGCTGAGCGTGGTATACTACGCCATTAAATACCTGAAAATAAAGCACATTATTGTATGCGGACACTACGGATGCGGAGGTGTAAATGCGGCTATGACCACCGACAATTACGGCTTCCTGAACAACTGGCTGCTGCACATACGCAACGTAGGCATCATACATAAAAATGAACTTGATCTTATAAGCGACCCCGAAAAAAAACTGGATCGCTATGTAGAACTGAATGTGCAGGAACAGGTAAAGAACCTGTCGAGGGTATCTTTTATACAGGAAGAATGGGAAACCGGCGAATATCCCTATATCCACGGCTGGGTTTACGGACTTAAGGACGGCCTTATACGCGACCTGGATCTTACCCGCAACTCGCCGGCCATTTCCTGAAAGCAGCATTGCTCCGGCCTTATGCTGCATTAACGAAAACACACAGCTTTTTGTATGTTTCACGATACGTTACTGCTAATTCTCTCGCTGCTTTTTGCAGTTTCGATGCTTGTAATGCTGGGCCAGAAATTACGCATCGCCTATCCCATATTTTTAGTACTGGGCGGGCTTATTATCGGTATTATACCCGGCATTCCGCATATAGAGCTTAACCCGGAGCTGGTATTCCTTATTTTTCTGCCTCCCATACTGTACGAAGCTGCCTGGTATACATCCTGGAACGATTTCTGGAAATGGCGCCGGCCCATAGGGCTGCTTGCCTTTGGCCTGGTTATATTCACCTCCTGCATCGTGGCTTTTGTATCGAGCAGTATTATTCCCGGCTTTACACTGGCTACAGGCTTTCTGCTTGGCGGCATTATTTCACCGCCCGATGCAGTGGCTGCCACCTCTGTACTTAAAAGCATAAAAGTACCCAAACGCCTGCTTACCATACTCGAAGGCGAAAGTCTTATAAACGATGCATCCAGTCTTATCGTATTCCGTTTTGCCCTGGCTGCCGTATTCAGCGGACAGTTCGTACTGCGCGAAGCCGTTTCCGATTTTTTCCTGGTGGCCGGCATGGGTATTGTATGCGGCCTGGCTATTGCCATGGTATTTTATGCAATACACCGGTACTTTCCTACCACTTCCAATATTGATACCGCACTTACATTTATGGCACCCTACATTATGTATATAGGTGCCGAGCATTTTCATTTTTCGGGGGTTATGGCCGTAGTAAGCGGCGGGTTGTTCCTCTCCAACCGCAGTCATGTTATCTTCAACCATCAGTCGCGGCTGCAAACGGTAAGTGTATGGGCCTCGGTTATTTTTATTCTAAACGGTCTTATTTTTATCCTTATCGGGCTGGAGCTGCCGGTGATTATAGAGGGGCTTAACGGGTATTCGATCCGCGAAGGCATATACTACGGACTTATTATCAGCGCACTTACCATACTTATCCGCTTTGTATGGGTATTTCCTGCGGCCTTTATACCACGCTGGCTCAGCAAGTCGATACGCACACGCGAAAGCAGCCCGGGCTGGCAGGGGCCGCTTATTATAAGCTGGGCCGGTATGCGGGGTGTGGTATCCCTGGCCTCTGCCCTTTCGGTTCCCCTGCTGCTTCACAACGGACAGGCTTTTCCGCAGCGGAACCTGATACTGTTTATTACGTTTGTGGTTATACTGGTTACCCTGGTGGTTCAGGGCCTGAGTCTGCCCCTGCTTATACGGCTGGCTCCCATGCCCGAAACCGACGACCTTATTCCTGCCGAAGAACAGGAAGCCGCCATTCGCCTGCGCCTTATGCGTTCGGCACTGGAACATCTGCAGCAGCACCACACTCTTCATATACAGGAAAACGAGCTGGTAGAGAATTTACATAAGCAGCTCAAGAACGATGTATCCCTTACACAGCAACGCCTGGAATCGCTCGGATGCGACACCATAAACCAAAACCAGGTACTTATATACAACCAGGTGCTGCTCGACCTTATAACAGCCCAGCGAAGCGAACTTAACCGTATACAGCACGAACGCATCTTCGAGCACGAAATTATACGCAAACAGGAAACCCAGCTCGACCTGGACGAAACACGCATCAGCAGCAATACTCATAAACCGTAAACATGCACACCGGCAGTCATTACAAACTTAAGGAGTTCCTTATCTGGACACGGCTCAATATCTTAATCATATTCCTGATATCGGCCATTCCCACGGCTCTTTTTGCCCTTCTGAACTGGCAGTGGCTGGCTATTCCCTGGGTACCGGTGGCCCTGGTAGGTACAGGAGCTGCATTTATTGTAGGTTTTAAAAATACCCAAACCTACAACCGCCTGTGGGAAGCCCGGCAGATATGGGGTGGTATTGTAAACGACAGCCGCAGCCTGGCTATTATGGTAATGAGCTTTGTAAAAAGCGGCGACACACAGTACGATGCACAGCTGCACCGGCAGCTTATATACCGGCATATTGCATGGCTTACCGCCCTGCGCTATCAGCTGCGTACACCCCGGAGCTGGGAAAACCAGAACAAGTCGTACAACAGGGCCTACCATCGCCATTTTAAAGTACCCGAGCAGGAAATGAACCTCCATGATGCCATAGTCCCCTACCTGAACGATGCCGATATGAAACACATACAGGGCAAGAGTAACCAGGCTGCACAGCTTATTGCCCTGCAGGCTGCACAGCTTAGTACATTGTACCAGAACGGCCAGCTCGATAACTATCGCTTTGTGGAACTGGAACGATGCCTGGCCAGCCTGTACACACAGCAGGGTAAATCCGAACGGATCAAGAATTTCCCTTACCCGCGCCAGTTTGCCAGCATAAACCTGTTCTTTATCTGGATATTTGTGCTTATTCTTCCTTTAGGCATACTGAACGAGTTTAACAAATTGGGCGAATATGGCGTATGGCTCAGTATCCCCTTCAGCATGCTGGTGTCCTGGATATTTACTTCTATGGAACAGGTTGGCGAAAGTACGGAGAACCCCTTCGAAGGAGGGCCCAACGATGTACCCATAACCGCACTGAGCCGCAATATTGAGATAGACCTGCGCGAAATGCTGGGAGAACAACAACTGCCACCACCCATTCAACCCCAGAACCATATACTTATGTAAAGAACGTTCGCACGGTATAAATACCACACACATAATCCGCCGGCGCAATTGCGCCTTTAACCCACATAAACAACATTTTAACATCCAAAACGAAACCCTGCGATCCCGAAAGGAGTATAATACATAAAGGGAGATATCATTCCTGTTCATGAGTGGAATTACGGTTACAAAACCTGCCTGCACACAATAAGTTTTGTAAATACAAGTAATCATGAGTACGAATAAGCATTTAGAAACGGTAAGACGATTCTACCCCGATGCTCTCACCAGTGAAGAAGCTGTTACCATGCTGCTGCAGAATATTGCAGGAGTAGCCGGCTATGCGCCTGCCCAGCTGGTATATGCCGACAGTATAGGTTCCGACGAAATAAACTCCGTACAGTATCCGGCCAGTGCCCTTAAGATGCTGGGGCCGTTCCGGATGGGAGGCTTATGCGGCTATCCATTTGCCGGCCGTACAGCCATGCAGATGTTTGCCCGGCATGTACCCGAAGACGGAGCGGCCTGCATACTGTATGCCCCTAATACAGGGGTTACCAAGGATGCCAATATTGGTTCGGTATTGCGCAAAGGGCAGATCAGTCATTCGCCCTGCAGCTACCCTGTGCATATGGCGCTGAACAAACTGCGGGCCCGGCGTATAGAACCCGGCAAGCGTTCTATGTCCGACCACCAGATGAATACCATAGAACAGTTGCTGTACCAGCACGAAAACCGCATTATTATGGCCGAAAACCCCATACTCGAGGCCACTGATGTGCTGTATGAAGCCATCGACGAAAAAATAAACGAGCTGGTAGCCAACACCAAATTCAGTTGTAAACATGTAATATTAGCCGGGGCAATATTTATTAACGGCGACCACGATATGGGTTCTTTTATTTCGTTCCGGCGCGTAGAGATACTGGAGCCTGCAAGCGGCCTGCGCACTGCCCTGCTCCATGTGGCCGTCTGATTTTCTTGCATATCGGTGCAACTTTTTGTATCTTAGGTTCGTCTATATAAAAGACGAACTTTTTTTATACACCCGAGCTATGGACCCTGTGGTAATACTTTGTATCACCCTCTTCATCGCACTGCCCCTGGCGGCTGTACCCGTTGCTTACTGGTTAGGCTACCGTGCCGGTAAGGTTGTTTTTGTACGCAGCATAACAAGTATGGGGTTCCCGGCCCTTATACTGCTTGTGCTTATTATAGGAAGCGCATCGGCTAATAAGGAGCTGTTGCCGGTTTGCCACTTCGACGAACGCTATAATGAACGACGCAGCGAAAAAGGGCTTCCGCCTATCGAAAACGACTGGGCTCTGCTGGAAGATGCCGGAAACCGCTACCTGCAGGTATATGCAAGTCCATGCCTTACACAGTCGTACTGTAAAGCACACACACGTAAAATAGTAAGTTATAACTGGCTGGGGCCCTGCACAGAAACCGACCTGTTCCGGCATGGAAACGAATGGCTGCTGAGTTCGTATGACTACAGCAGCGGAAAATTCTGTTATCTTTACGCAAGTGCTGCAGGCACGGCATCCCTCAACCTGCAGATAAAAGAACAAAACGCCGAAGAATTTAATAATGTACTGAATAACTGGATCTATACAAACCCATATTAAAACTGCCTATGCTGCTGTTCGTAAAAAAACTGTTTGCCCTCTTCCTGCTCTTTATATGCTGGGTGCACCCGGACGAAGCTCCGGAGCAAAATTCCGGCAAAGATAAACATACCGTAAATGCCGGTGCCTATTCTTTTCAGCTGCCCGGAGGATATACCTGTAACAAAGCCAGGGGCTCCGACGGAAAAGCCGGCTGCCTGCAGAGCGACAGCCTTCTTATCTATTACGGCTGCGGTTCCTTTGCGCATACCATGCCTGGTACCATGCACGATTATTTTAGCAGCGAAAACTGGTATGGCTATGCCCTGAACCATATTATAAGCCAGGGACTTTTTAAAGAAGGGGCCCGCCCGCATATAGAACTTATACGCTATTATCCCGATAGTACGGCTACAGCCAGTACACGGCAGTATAACCTGGTATGTTTGTATAAAGACCATGTTTTTGAAATACAGGTTCCCCTGCCGGAAACAGCTACCCGCTATGTACTGCATGCCGATACCCTGGATCAACTCCGTTATAAAACAGTGTTCCCGGCCGGCGACAACGAAGGTATGGCCGGTGTATGGATACAGTCGATACACAGCGAAAACCAGCATAACGAAGCCCTGTCTTTTGTAATACCAGGCATAAAACCAGGGCAAAAAAATACCCTGCTGCAGCTGGTGCAGTCCGTACGTTTCAATCAGGCTCATTTATGATGCGCAGCTTAATCCTCTTCGCCCTTTTCTGTATTGCGTTTGTATACAGCGCCGCACAGGCACAGACTCTTAAAAAACATACCGATAAACGTACCGGTATAGAAATATGCTTTAGCTGCGACAGCAATACCTTCCCCGCCTACTGGACGGGCAGCGAAATTGCAGCAGCCTGCAGCAGCCTCGATGCAGAGGAGCGCAAACGCAGCCTGAGCCTGATAACCCATGCTATGAACAAATACCCGGCTGCTATACTCAAAGGCAATATCCGTAAAGTATATGTACTTAAATCTATTGCATTTTACGGACTGGAATACGGGGGCACCAACTCTTCAGATGCCGTTTATGTTACCAATAACGGTGTTGCACTTGGCTATTCAGATACGTATATAGAAAAGGCATTTCACCACGAATTTTCCAGTATACTGCTGCGCAACTTCCGCATACAGTTCGATACCAGCGCCTGGCAATTATACAACGGCAGCCCTTACGGCCAGGGCGGTGTATCGGCATTAAAAACGGCCAGTTCCGATACAGAACCCGATTCGGTATACTGGCAGCAGGGCTTTTTTTACCAGTATGCACAATCCGATATCGAAAACGACTTTAATTCCTTTGCCGAAAATCTGTTTCTGCCGCACCCTTCGTTTTGGGAAGTAACCCGTAAATACCCGGCCCTGCAAAACAAACTACACCTCATTATTGCCTTCTATAACCGGCTAAACCCCGTTTTTACCCGCGATTACTTCTATACCATAGAAAAAGAAGCCGATGTCATTAGCCCGAATTAAACTCCCGGAACCCTGCCCTGTTGCCTGGGGAAGTATGACACCCGCATCGGGAGGCCGTTTTTGTGATACCTGCGAAAAGACAGTGATCGATTTTTCGAAAATGGATGCGGAGGAAATTGCAGCCTACTTTAAAGCGCATGCCTATACCGGTTTCTGTGGAAATTTTGCACTGCACCAGGTAGAAACGCCAAAAAGTAAAAAGGAACAACTGTTAGGCGGCTGGTACCGGAGCGCCCAACATAATATAGGCTTTGCACCGGCCCGTTGGCTTACCCTGCTGCTGCTGGGTTCACTGCTGGTTTTAAGCGGCTGCCGCACACGTACAGGCGGTGTTCCCCGCTGGAGTTATGAGCCCAAACAAGGCCATTCTGCACCAGGCGGTACCAGATAAATCAGGCCCGCATCTTTGCCAGCAAGGCTCCGCTCAGTCCGCTCAGTCCTCCGATAAGTGCTCCTATACCAATGCTTATTGCTATAAACAGCGATGCGTTTGGTGGCAGCATAAACAATTCGGCAAGCGAGGCCAGAAAATCTGTATTTCCGTTACTTAGGCGCCATGCAATGGTGGCGGCCCACATAATGCCAATGGCCAGGAAGCCCGATAAAAAGGCACGACCCGGTTTAGGCAGAAGTATGGCACAAAAAACAAAGGGTACTACGGCTATAATCCACCAGGGCAGGATCCACTCCAGGCCAAAGGCAGCCAGGCCGCTGAGTACTGTGGTAAGTATAAATCGTTTCATGCGTTGCAGGATGTTTTTAGTGAAAAAATGTCTGATGCTGTATACCGGCAGCCGCGGCCTCGTCGGCATTTTTAAAGAATTTAAGCTCGTAATAACGTCCGCCGGCCCAATCGTCGATCATGCTCGCATAATGCGGACTACCCGGATTGCCGCTTTGTCCGCCGGGGTATATACCAAAGGCTTTAACACCGGTTCCGGTTCCGGCACCGAACGATACAATCATTCGCCACGACGGCCCCCATCGCTCGCTGCAGGCATTAATTACCGAATAATTTCCACCTGTTTTTATCCCGAAACGGCTGAAAGGTTTCAATTGCAGTATGTGCTGTACCGAGGTGTTTTTATAGCGATACCATTCCAGCCCGGCACCGGCACTCAGCGAGTCCAGCTCATGCAGGGCCTTTGCAAGCGACAGGCGGCATATGGCTCCCGCATCTTCGGTTTGGCCGGTACTGGCTTTCAGGTCGAATACTTTCGAAGAGGGCCGCTCCTTAAGCAACAACCACGTACTGTAAGTGGGCGGCAGCTGTTTTTCGCCTTTTACTCCATCCCACTCGTCGTAGGTTAACAGTTTAAACTGGCGGAACCAGGCCTCAAAAATACTGGGGGCAACCTGTCCGGCATCGTTAAAATAGTTCCAGCCCTTAAGCAGGTTATGCCATTCTTCATGCCCCGCCCAGTCGCCGGCACTGCAATACGAAAGCATCAGCGGCAGAAATTCCGAGGCAATCATATTATAATTATCGTTCTGCATGGTTTTCATAAACTCCACATCCATTCCCGAATTCTGCGAAAGCAGGTAATTGATGCGGCGGTTACGGTAATGCTCAAAGATACCATCGTAGATGTACGGATAAGTAGAATCGGTAGGGTGCTGGTTTGCCGAACTTACAAAACCTCTGGCGGGGTTTAGTACATGCGGGTTTTCGCGGTAATGAATAACATCCTGTACAAAAGATGCAGAAGAGCCACCCTGCATCAGGCCCCAGTGTGTGCCTTTAGGGTATTTAAGATGCGCTCCCTGCTGCCGTATGGCTATATCGCCGCTGGCCGAGGCAAAGATAAAGTTCTGTGCAGGGCAGCCGAAATAATCCAGAGCCGCCATATAATCGGCATGGTTTGCAGCCTTATTCATCAGAATAAAGGTACGCAGCTCATTAGCCGGAATAAAAGCCGTCCAGTTCATAGCCAGGTCGCGGCCATAGCCTTCGCTCATAAGGCTGTCTTCGTACACCACACGCCCCATGCGGGTAATCGGTATACGTTCAATAAGCGGGTCTTTTCCTTTTATATAAATGGTATCGGTTTCAAATTCGGTATTTACCCATTCGCCATCCCATTTATATGCTGTTTTGGAAGCATCTTTCCATTCTACCTCGTACCAGTCGCGCACATCGCGTGTACCATTGGTTACCCCCCAGGCAATATGTGTATTAAAACCCGAAATAACACAGGGCGAGCCCGGCAGCGAAGCGCCGTACACATTATATTCGGGGCTGCACAGCTGTATCTCGAACCATATAGAGGGCAGGTTCAGTGCCAGGTGCGGATCGTTGCAGAGTATAGGCTTTCCCGAGCTGGAGCGGCTTCCGGTTACCGCCCAGTTATTACTGCCGATACCTTCGAAATAGAAGGGGTTCTCCATTTCGGGGTAAAAAGATGTGGATGCTGCCATCTGCGGCCTGTTGAGCGAGTCGGCAGTGCCGGCAGAATCGGGCTGTGTATGTATATTCCAGGGTGTTCCGGCTGGGATAATGGGATCGCTGGTGCCCTTAGGGAAGCGTGTATACAGGAAATCGGCATCTTCTTTATCGAACAGTTTATATGCATTGGCAATACCCAGGTCGCTATTGCTGCCGGTAAGCATTTGTGCCATATACTTCAGCAGCAGTGCACTTTTGAGCGGGGTCCAGCGCTCGGGGCGATAATTAAGCAGTTTATATTCCAGGGGCAGTGTACGGTACGAAAGGCGGTCGATACAGGCATTTATTCCATCGCTGTAGGCCTGCACCACTTCGGCTGTGGCAGGGTCTTTCATCATTTCAGCCGCACTGGCCCGGGCCGAGCTCAGCATTCCGCTGCGGCGCTGTAAACGGTCGAACCTTAGCACTTTCTCGCCCAGTGTGGGGTAAAGTACTTCCGACAGGCGGCCTGCAGCCGCACGGGTCTGAAAATCCATCTGCCACAAACGCATCGAAGCCGTTACAAAACCCTGCGCAAAAAACATGTCGCGCGTGCTTTGTGCAAATACGTGCGGCACCATACGCTCGTCCCAGTATACATGCACTTCGGCATCGAGCCCGTTAAAACTGAATGCATTCTTTACTTCCGGGTTCTCCGGCTCCATATTAGCCAGCAGGCCGTTTACAGGATCCAGCAGTTTGCCGGCAGGAGGTACCAGCTGCTTATTTATTTTAAAGCTGTTATCGAGCAGGATGATAAGAGCAAGGAGAAAAACAAACGAAAGAAAGAATTTGAAAAACTTCATGCAGTGTGAGTAGAATTTAAGTTTGAGGTTTGCTTCAGTGCCGTTTTCTGAACTTCACCGATAAAGGTAGCAACGTTTTCGAAAGATTGGTCGGCCTGAGGTAAAAAACCTCCAAACATCTGAAAAACATGAATCATGCTCTCATACGATTCTACCCGGCAGGGTATATTTTTTTCTGCAAAACGCTGGCTTATGCGCTCGGTATCGGCATACAGCACCTCGTCTTCGCCGATCTGCAGCAGCAGGGGGCAAAAATCCTGATAACTGCCATATACCGGCGATGCCAGCGGATGCCGGAGCGTTCCTTTAGCATATTTTTCACCCCAGATACGTATGGCTTTGATATCGATAAGCGGATCGCGTTTTTCGCGGGCTGCAGCTTCGGGAGCCGAACATTCCAGGTCGCCCCAGGGCGAAAAGCAAACAATGGCCATAGGCAATGGCAGATGATTATCGCGCAGCTGCATGGCTGTAGCCAGGCACAAACCTCCCCCTGCACTGTCGCCGGCAAATACGATCTTTTCGGCGGCAATGCCCTGTAAACGCAGAAAACTGTAAGCAGCTACCGCATCTTCTACCGGTGCCGGAAACGGAAATTCCGGAGCCAGCCTGTACTCAAATATCAATACCCGGCACCTGCATTCCAGGGCCAGGCGGGTAACTATATTACGGTGCGAGCGTATGGAACCATGGTTGTAAGCTCCGCCATGCATATATAAAATTACAAAATCGTGCTCCAGGTTATCGGGTTCTATCCATTCGGCAGGCATATTGCCCAGGCGGAAAGCCGATGTTTTTACCCGCTTTTTGGGATAACCCAGAAAGGAGGTAAGAAAATCCATTCCCTTGCGGTACTTGTCGTCCGTATAGTCGTAACGGAATATCATAGCTTTCGACACTACAAAAAACCATTTTACCAGCCCCGTTTTTATACGGGCCAGCGTTCCGAAACTCCGGGCTGCATAATGCTGCAGGCCGAAATACGGGTTTATGCTCTGCGGACGCTCCTTCATGGTTGCAATGTTAAGGTTAATTGAATAAAGATACTAAAAATACCGTATGCTTACATACCTTTTTTATAATATTCTATACAAGAGCAGGTTATGCAATCATACATTTGAAAAACACCTTGTAAAACATATACAAAAAACATGCCTTTATATCTGGTTTTACGAGCAGCCTGTGTATCTTTACACGTATTTACAGAAAGCCTGTTTTAAGGGCATTTAAGCCAAAACTGCATGCATTTCTTAACATTGGCTTAACATTGGAGGTAGTAATATTGCAGCACATTTTAAAAGCATGTTCGGATTAGATGCTGATTTGACACTTCTGTTGCTACTGTGCTTACTTTGCGCATGTGTGTTTGAGTTCATTAACGGGTTTCACGATACGGCAAATGCCGTTGCAACCGTAATCTATACCAATTCATTAAAACCTGTGGTAGCTGTTATATACAGCGGGCTGCTCAATTTTTCCGGTGTACTTATCGGCGGAACAGCCGTAGCCATGGGTATTATTAAATTGTTACCTGCCGGTGTACTTACCGACCAGGACCTGATGCACAACGTGGCTATGATTCTTTCGCTGCTGCTGGCAGCCATTGTATGGAACCTGGGCACCTGGTACCTGGGTATTCCGGCTTCTTCTTCGCATACGCTTATCGGCTCCATATTAGGTGTAGGTATTTCGTATTCACTTATCGAAAATATCGACCTCGGGCAGGGTGTTAACTGGGGCAAAGCCACACAGGTTGGTCTTAGCCTGCTGGTATCGCCCCTGGTGGGTTTTGCAGGCACGCTGCTGCTTATACGCCTGGCCCGTAAAACCATAAAAAATCCGAAACTTTTTTCGGAACCGGACAAAACGGCCACTCCCCCCTGGTATATACGCTGGACACTGATCGGTACCTGCGGTGCAGTAAGCGTGGCACACGGCAGTAACGACGGCCAGAAAGGCATAGGACTGGTAATGATGATACTGGTGGCTATTGTTCCGGCAAAGTTTGCCTTAAACCATTCGAGCAATGTACCCGAACTGCGCCGGGAGGTAAGTACGCTATCGCAGCAGCTGGCTCAGGCCCCTCAGAGCGTACAGGGCGACAAGAACCTGATAAAGGCACAAACCAACCTGCTGATGCTCGACAGCATGCTGCAGAACCAAGAGAGTTTCAGCGGACTGGAATCGGCACTGGTACAGGACATACGCAAAAGCATATACGATGCATCTTCGGGGCTGAAAAAAATGAGTGAAGACCCTGCCCTTACTGCGGCTTTTCCGGCTTTAGACCTTGCTAAAGCTGCAAAAAAAGTAAGCATGCCCATAGAGTATGCCCCGTTTTGGGTAGCGGTTATGATTGCCCTTTGCCTGGGCATAGGTACCATGATCGGCTGGAAACGCATTGTAAAAACCATTGGCGAAAAGATCGGGAAAGAACACCTTTCCTATGCACAGGGTGCCGGTGCCGAGCTGGTAGCCGCCACCACCATACAGTTAGCCACACTTACCGGCCTGCCTGTATCCACCACACAGGTACTTTCGTCGGGTATTGCCGGCAGTATGGTTGCCAGCAATGGTATGAAAAACCTGCAGAAAGGTACCATACGTAATATAGCCATAGCCTGGCTGCTTACCCTGCCCGTAACCATGTTGCTGGCAGGCGGTATATTTGCCCTGCTGCGCTTCGTATTATAGGGAGTTGCAGGGCTTTGTATACAAAAATTTAATATTAAAAAGAAACCGCAGGCATTTTTTCACGTATACATAGTGAAAAAACCCCAATTGCATGCGTCAGCTAAAAATCTCAAAACAGGTAACAAATCGTGACACCGCTTCCTTCGATAAATATTTGCAGGAAATCGGTAAAGTAGACCTTATCACTGCCGATCAGGAAGTGGAACTTGCCTCACGCATCCGAAAGGGAGACCAGTATGCCCTTGAACGTCTTGTTAAAGCCAACCTGCGTTTTGTGGTATCTGTTGCCAAACAGTACCAGAACCAGGGTCTTAGCCTTCCCGACCTGGTAAATGAAGGAAACCTGGGCCTTATAAAGGCTGCCCAGCGTTTCGATGAAACCCGGGGTTTCAAATTCATTTCCTATGCGGTATGGTGGATCCGGCAGTCTATTCTGCAGGCCCTGGCCGAACAGGCGCGTATCGTACGCCTCCCCCTCAACAAAATCGGATCGCTAAACAAGATTAACCGTACTTTTTCGCATCTCGAACAGGAATTTGAGCGCGAACCTTCGGCCGAGGAAATTGCCGAAGCTCTTGAACTTTCGCCGGAAGAGGTAAAGGAAAGTATGATGAATGCCGGTAAGCACGTTAGTATGGATGCCCCGCTGGTAGATGGCGAAGAGGCTAATATGTACGATGTGGTGCGCGGCGAAGACAGTCCCAACCCCGAAGACGGACTGCTTCACGATTCGCTTAAAAAAGAAATTGAACGGGCATTGAGCACACTTACCCCGCGCGAATCGGATGTAGTGCGCCTGTTCTTCGGCCTCGAAGGCAAACCGGCGATGACGCTGGAGGAAATCGGCGAAAAATTCGACCTTACCCGCGAACGGGTACGCCAGATAAAAGAAAAGGCTATACGCCGGCTTAAACAGCAAAGCCGCAGCAAACAGCTTAAATCATACTTAGGTTAGGGCTAAAACCCCCATTTTGGCCAAACGCCCGTTGCACACAGCAGCGGGCGTTTTTGTTCAGCGGATATTACGCCGGTTCAGCGCCTGCTGAAAAGCTCTGGCATTACGTGCATGCTCGGCATTGGTTACGGCAAAACGATGCCGTCCGTTCAGCTCTTCCGAAGCGCACATAAACAGGTAATTATGCTGTTGTGCATTCAGCACGGCATCGAGCACACCCGGCTGCACCATACATATGGGCCCGGGAGGCAAGCCCCTGTTCTTATAGGTATTATAAGGCGAATTTACTTCCAGGTCGGCATAGTATACCCTGCTGGCCGTAAAACGGCGCTGTGCAAAAAGCACTGTGGGGTCCGACTGTAAAGGCATACCCAGGCGCAAACGGTTCAGGTACAGTCCGGCTATCACCGGCCACTCTGCTGCCACTTTGCTTTGCTCGCTCTGTACAATAGACCCCAGTATGCTTACCTGCTCGCGGCTCAGTCCTTTTTCCCGGGCTTTCTGCAGGCGCTCAGGTGTCCAGAAGCGGTCGTATTCCTTTTTCATCCGCCGCATAAAGGCATAAGCATCGGTATTCCAGTACAGTTCATACGTATCGGGTATAAATAACGATATAACATTGGCCGTATCTGTACCCAGCGAATCCAGGAAACGCTTATCGCTCATAGCCTTCATCAGCGAGGCCGAATCCGCCTCAATTTTGCCGGGAATACGTGCAGCCAGTGTTTCGCGCAGGCGTGCATAGGTAAGCACAACTTTTACCGGTTCCTGTATGCCGCTTTTGAGAAGCGCTATCAGCTGCCGGTCGCTCATTCCGCTGCGCAGCTTGTACCTGCCCGGCCTCCACCGGGCCGTATCGCCCATCAGCTCTACCGAGGCAAGGAACCTGGATTTACTGCGAAACAATGAATCGGGCATTTGCGCCAGACTATAAGATACAGGCTGCGATGAGTATACATATACGTACCCGTCGCGGCTTACATTTTCCGAAAACCAGGCATGGTAGTAACCACAGGACGATAACAGCACTGCCCAAACGGCCGCAAACAGAAACGGTATTTTTTTATTCCGGGGTAAAAACATAGCGCTCAAAAATACGCAGTAGCTTTGCTCGGCGTTATACTTTTAACGTTTTTATTATGAAATATCGTTTTATTTTACTGTGTGGCCCTCTCCTGCCCCTGTTCTGCACCTGCCGCAAAGTGCCGCAGAAAGACTACCGGCAGGAAATGCGCAGCCTGGTACAGGAAATATCGGCTTATGCCCGCAGCCAGGATCCTGCCTTTATTGTTATTCCACAGAACGGACAGGAACTGTTAAGCAGCAACGGTGCTGCCGACGGTATAGCCGATGCCGCTTACCTGGCAGCAGTAGACGGCTGCGGCCGTGAAGATCTTTTTTATGGTTATACGGGCGACAATAAGGCCACTCCCGCTGCCGAACGCAGTTATATGCTGGGCTGGTGTAAACGCTGGCGTGATGCAGGTAAAACCGTAATGGTTACCGACTATTGCTCCGATCCGGAAAAAATGGACGATTCATATACGCAAAACAGTCAGCAGCAGTTTATTTCGTATGCCGCTGCCGAACGCAATCTGGATCAGCTGCCCGTATATCCGGCACAACCCTTTCAGGCAAACAGCAATTCCGTTGTACAGCTTAACCAGGCCCGTAATTTCCTGTATCTTATAAATCCTGGCAAGTATGCTTCGAAAAGTGCCTTTCTTCAGGCAGTGCAGCAAAGCGGGCACGACATTATTATAATGGATGCTTTTTTTAATGAAGAAGAGTTTAGCCCTGCCGAAATTGAGTCGCTGAAAACAAAAGCCGACGGAGCTACGCGCCTGGTAATTGCATATATGAGCATAGGCGAGGCCGAAAATTACCGCTACTACTGGAAAAAAGACTGGAAACCAGGTAATCCTTCGTTTGTGTACCGCAAAAATCCTGACTGGAAAGGGAATTTTAAAGTGTTTTACTGGGATCCGGCCTGGAAAGCTATTATAACGGGCAATACGGCTTCATACACCCAAAAACTGCTCAATGCCGGGTTCGACGGAGTGTACCTTGATATTATTGATGCCTTTGAGTATTACGAGAATCCGTAAAAAAAAAGCCCCCGGCGTAACGGAGGCTTTGTGGTTATATTGAAAAAAATATACTCTTACCAGGCAAATTTTACACCTACCGTAGGCAGCACCGGCAGCTGATTTACACGGTCGGAAGTAAGACGGTCGATATAGAACACGTTCTTACGGTTATATACATTGGTTACGGCCATATTTACCTCAAAGTTCATATAGTCGCTGATGAGCACGGTATACTTGGCACTGATATCAAGACGGTGATACCAGGGCAGACGACCGGCATTCAGATCGTCGTAGATGGTACCGATACTGCCGTTGGCAAATACATAGTCGGTTTGTATGCCACCGCTCTGGAAATCGAGCAGCTCGTATGTTCCGCTGGTTTGTGTAAACGGAAACCCGGAACCCAGGTTCCAGCGGGCGCCCACTTCCCAGTTCTTTTTCTTACCCAGGCGGTACGAGGCCACCAGGTTTATGTTATGCCGGCGGTCGAATACCGGGAAATAGGTATCTATTTCGTCGTAGCGTTTGGTATAGGTAAGCGAATATACCGTCCATATATACAGGCGGTCGGTCTTGTAGTTCAGCAGGAAATCCATACCGGCTGCATAACCCCGTTCAATAATAAAGTCTTTTTTAAGACGGTCGGGCTTATCGGCATTAATGGCATTGTCTTCGTATACCTTATCGCGGTTCAGGTTCGACAGCTGCTGAAAGTTTTTATAATACCCTTCCAGGTTCAGGCTCAGGTTACGGGTAATATCGTATTCGAAACCGAGTATGGCATGCTGCGCCTTTTGCAGTTTGGTGCGCACCTGTTTGCCATCGAAGGTTTTAGGCAGGTTATCCGATCCGCTCAGGAAACCATAGAAAAAGTTCACCACATCGCGGTCGCTGTTAGCAGCGATCAGGTTCTGGCTGTACATACCTCCGCTCATTTTGATGCGGAATTTTTCGGTAGCATTGAATTTTACAGCCAGGCGGGGTTCTGCCGAAAGGTTATTGAGCGATGCATAGTAATGCACACGGAAACCCGGGTCGAATACCCATTTGCCACGGTTCATCTTATAGCGCATAAAAGCGGCAAATTCGGTGGTGTTTTCTTCCTGCGAAATGGCACGGTTGGCTGCGTTGTAAAAACTGAAATTGGTATTAAAACCAACCACTTCAAGGCCGTAAATAAGACGATCGCGACGGAAGAAACTATTAAAGTTAAGACCGAAATTGAACCCGTTTATGCTACTGCTGCGCGGCGTATTGTTGCCTTCTAACAGCTGTATTTTGTAACTCGAATAACCAAAGTTACCATCTATTTTAAGGTTGCTGGTATTGGGCACCAGGGTAAAGTTCAGTCCGCCGCCGTACTGGTTCCATTTTACATCGGAAATTCCCTGAAAATTGGCCCGGTCGGTATAGGTAAAGCCAAAAAAGCTCACTTTATTTCCTTTACCGGCATTGAGCGAAATTTTACCGTAAATATCGCCATAACCGAAAGGCAGGCCGTCTTTACCGCGCTCGCTGTACTGATAGAGCAGTTTGGACGAATAAGGCAGGTACGAGTATTTACCGGCGATCATGTACGAAGCACTTACGTTCGACTTTTCGCTCATTTTCTTAAAGGGGCCTTCGAGTATAAGCTTGCTGCTGAACGTATTGGCTGATATCTGCCCAGAATGGCGTTTCAGGTTACCATCTTTGGTGGTAATATCCATAATGGACGAGATACGGCCGCCGTAATTGGCATTAAAGCCGCCTGTATATACCTCGGCACTGCGTATGGCTTCGGTTTCGAGTACCGAAAACAGACCAATGCTGTGGAAAGGGTTGTAGATAATCATACCGTCGAGCAGCAGTTTATTCTGCACCGGCGTACCTCCGCGTATGTACAGCTGCCCGCCCTGGTCGCCCGTCATATTCACCCCCGGCACTACCTGCAGAAACTGGGCAAAATCCGGATCGGCTATGGAAGGGAGCCTTTTTATATCATCGGGTGTTACATTAATGGTAGACACCCGGGTATCTTCTTTCTTATTTACGGTTTCGGCGGTAATGGTTGCCCCGGTAAGCCCCTTTGCCTCCGGCTTCATGGTATAGTTCTTTACCAGCGATTCGCCTTCTTTAAGCGTAACGGACTCCGAAATGGTTTCGTAGCCCAGGTACGTAACTTTAAGCGTATAAGTGCCCGCGGGCAGCTGGTTAAGTGAGTAAAAGCCCGAAGCATCGGTAGATATACCAAATCTTGTACCTTCCAGCTTAACGTTGGCGTAAAAGATCGGCTGCCCGTCCCGGTCGTTCTTGATAAAACCTTTAATAGTAGCGGGTTTTTGTGCGAACAGGGCCGCAGGCATACAAATGAGGGTGATAAGGAACGCGTATAACTTTCTCAACAGCATGTAATTTTCGTAAAATAACCATGCAAAGTTATTCGTTCAATTGAAAAAAAGAACAGACAAATTATATGGTTTATCGGTATGTATAATTTTTAAACCTTTTTATGATTCGCCGGGCGGTGGTAATTCGCTCAGATCGGGATGTTCGAGCGCTTTGGCATTTTTAGGCGGCCGCACAAAATCGAGCGGTTTGCTTAGCATATGTCGCCAGAGCTCGCTCATAAGCTCGCGGGTCTGCCGGAAGTTTACGTTACGCGAGCGTATAGCTACAAACAGTGCCAGGCCAAAGCTTACCACAAAGTTCATAATGCCTATGCCTACAATACCGGCAATACTCAGCAGCAGCTCCTGCCAGCCTATATGGTGCCCCAGCCCTACAATGGCCAGCCCAAAATTGGCCGCCGAAAAGGTAATGTGGCGGATATCGAGCGGCAGTCCGAAAAATACACCCAGGGTACCAATGCTGCCCAGGAATATACCCAGGAAAAAATTACCGGCCAGGCTACCCATATTGTGCTCCAGGTAGCGGCCCAGGCGTTCGCGGATACTCAGGGGCAGAATTTTCGACAGCAGGGGATGCTCTTTTACACGCTGCGGAATTTTATTAAAGATAACTCCGTTATCGTAATACCCCGAAATAAGGCCCGACAGAAACAGGCAAAGACCGGCAATGGCTGCATGAAAAAGGGCCGGACTATGCCAGGGATGCAGTTCGTGCAGCAGGTGTGCCGCTTTTTCCGGTCCGGCCAGGTGCTTACCGAAAACAAAATAATAGATCCAGGCCAGGATATAAGCCACCGGGAAAGCAATCATTACGTTGCCTACAAAGGCAATAAGCTGACTACGTGCAATTTTTACAATAAGGCCCGAAAGCCCCGGAATATCTACCTTATTCCGCTCCTTACTATCGAGCGATGCGGCAATATGGGCTGCCGTCATGGCTGGCTGCTTGGTAGCCAGGGTACCCCGTACCAGCAGTATGCCTATAAAACCGAACGAATAGTTCATACTGTACAGGAAAGCCGTACCGAAAGGCGACAGCCGCATGTAATAAATAAGTGTTTTAAATACCGACAGAAAGCCTACAATAAAGCCGCCTTTCATGGCCGAATACAGCATGGAACCATACTCCCGGCGCGATGAGGTAATATAATGCTCGCCCGTTTTACCGGCATGTTCGGTAATCTGGTAAGCCAGCATACCCAGGTTTTGCGAAAAGTGATCGCCCAGGTTATTGCGCAGGTTTTCGTGCTTTATGGTACTTTTAAAAAAAGTAATAATCTTCTGGGTTTTGCGCTCCGCATTTTCTTCGGGCAACAGCAGTCCAAACAGTATTTTTATACGGTCGATGCTCTGGTGCAGGCGTACCAGCAGGTAAGTTAGGCTAAGACTGGTACCATTCCTGTAACGCAGTTTACGCAAACTCTGCAATACGTCTTCGCACATCATAAGCTCGGCATGTATACGCAGCCAGTACCTTTTTATATCTTCGGTATGTATGCCTTCTTCGCGGATTACTTCCGTAAGGTTGGCTATTTTTCGGTTCTGCTCCAGGAAAGGCGATTTGCTCTGCTCCAGTTCGGGCATCTGGTTGGTAAGCACCGGTTCTATACCCATAGCGGCAATACGCTGCGACACAAAAAGTATAGAGTCGAGCAGCGATTTCTGTAACTGCTCTTCGCGGCGGTCGGCCGAAGGATCGTCGAAACCGATCTCTTCAAAAAGCGCAGTCCACAGGCTGTCGGGTACGGCATACACCCATTCGTAGTCGCTGCTGCGGTTAAATATGCGTATTACGGTATCTTTCAGCTCCCGCTCATCGAGTACGGGCGGAAATACCTTATACGATATCTTACGGAAAGTTTCTGTAAAAAAACCTTCGTTCGACAGAATACCCGACTCCGCCAGCAAATCCATATGATACCTGGAATTAATAAGATCCAGTATCAGGTTGCGTAAACCGGTCTTTAACTCCGGATAGCTTTTCAGAAGTGCTATCAGGTTCTGTATCTGCGATGCTGCAAATGTTTTCTTTCTAAACTTCCCGGGCCGTATATGGTCTACCAGCTGAACCATAAGGTCCAGCGACTGTCCTTCGCCCCTCAGTACTTTCTCCAGTATTTCTTTCATATCCTTCTGTGCAGCGTTTAAAGTACAAAGAAAACAGAAATCTGCCAATAGACAGCACTGCGTTAAAACCACTTTTAGATAGTATTTACTTATAGAAAACTAAATACAATAAGAATTAAGTATAACCTAATAACATTTATCTATAGAGTCTGGCACCATACTTGTAAGACAAAACACAGCACCACATAAACTAAAATACTAACACAGGGTTTATCCCTCTCTATCGCCACCCCTTAGGCATTTTATGAAAAAGTTAACTTTTGCGTCGGGCACGTTGTTTGCCCTGTGCCTGTTATTTACGTGTACCAGCCTTTCATACTCCCAGTGTTTTTCGTCTGCCTTACCTCCTGCAGCCGTCTGTAGCGGAGGAAACGGAGCGCTGGCAAGCAATGCCAATGTAAACAGCGGACAAACCTACTATTACTCAGGTTCGGGTACCCTGGGCAACGTAAACCTGAACGGAGGGACCATACGTGTTTGTGGTACGCTTACACTCAACAGCTCGTTTAATTTCAACAGCGGCCGCATTATTGTGGAAAGCAGCGGTACACTTACCATTAACAAAAGTATGAACCTGAACGGGAACTGCAGTATTATAAACCGGGGGCTCACTACCATAAATGGTTCGCTTACGCTGCAGAACAGTAATAATTACATTATAAATTCGGGCAGTTCGGCTATTTTTCTCATGAACTCTACCGGTACCCGCCTGGAGCTGAACTCCTCTACCGCATACTTCGGAAACGAAGGTGTTGCCGATATTTATGAACTGCGCATACAAAGCCAGGCTGCTGCCGGAAGCGTTTGCCTGGGACAGAACAGCTGCACACAAACACAATATATAAATAACAACCGCCCGGGAGCTGTTACCGCCGGCGGCCACAAGGCTGCCCTCAGTGTTTCGCAGAACATTTACCTCAATCAGCCGATTACAAACGATACTGCCCTGGCCATATGCATGCGCCCCGGAAGCAGTAAAGGAGGTCCGGCGGCTTATGGTACTCCTAAAATATTTACTGACTGCCCTTCGTGCAGCTTCGCCCTTCCGGTAACGCTGAGCTCTTTTTCGGCTGAGGCACAGGACCGCAACGTAGTACTGCAGTGGAGTACCGCAAGCGAAAGTAATAATGCGTATTTTTCGGTAGAACGCAGCAGCGATAACCTGCACTGGGAAGAAATAGCCATACTGAGCGGGCAGGGTAACTCGAACCAGACCGTACAGTATTCGTATACCGACGAGGGCCTTACACCCGGCACCTGGTATTACCGTTTGCGCCAGACCGACTTTAATGGTCAGTTTGAGGTATTTGCTCCTCTGAGTGTGCTGCTGCAGTATGGCAGTAACAATGCCTTTACCGTATATCCCGTACCTTTCGGTAACGAACTGAACATACAGTTTGAGGCCGACGGAGAATTACATACCGTGGAAATACTGAACGGCATGGGGCAGGTAATAAATACCATACAGGTAAATAACGGCAATACTCAGCTGAATATGTCGGCACTGAGCCCCGGCTTTTATTTTGTGCGCTCGGGTACACAAACCTTAAAGGTAATTAAGCAGGGATAAGCGCCTGTATTTTTTTAGAACATTTCGGGCTGCTTTCCGTATAAATAAATACTATGAAGTTTATACTGAAACTGCTTATTACAGCCCTTAGTGTGGTTATTTGTGCCTGGCTGCTGCCGGGAGTATCGTTTCCGGCACTCGAACAGCCCGACTGGCAACTGAGCGCCCTTACCGGCCCCATACTTTTTGCCCTGGTACTGGCATTGCTGAATACATTTATAAAACCCATACTAAAGGTACTTACCTTTCCTATTACCATTGTAACCTTCGGGCTTTTTCTGCTGGTAATAAATGCGCTTATGATCGGCATTGCCGACTGGATGCTGGACTCGGTTGAGGTACAATCGTTTTGGTGGGCCATACTTTTCAGCATACTGCTGTGGGCCGTAAACGGTTTGCTGGACCGCATACTGGGCATGAACGACGATGATTCCGACTCGCGTTAGCCCTCAAGTGCATCTGCAACCGCATCCATACCCGTTTGTACGGCTCCTTCCATAAATCCCTGCCATTCGGCCAGGTGTTCGCCCGCAAACCATATATTATTCTCCTTTCCGGCCATTATGCTGCGTATGCCCGACCACTGTCCTTTATGGAACTGCGCATAGGCTCCGCCTGTATAAGGATCGGCTCCCCAGTAATAATTTACATCTTCGGTCAGTGCCCGTTCTTTATTCCCGAAAGCAGGTCGGATACTTTGCAGAAAGCCATTGCGTACCTGGCCTGAGTGCTGGTTGTGCAGCAGGTCGGCCTTATCGCCGGTTGCATAGGAAATAAGCGCTCCGGCAGCATTATTTTGCATACGGGTGGCATGGTATATATAATGACTGTCTGTATCGCAGAGTGCGCTGAATTCTTCATCCCAGAAGCTGGTACCAAAAGCAAAGGCATGCTTGCGTATACGCGCATATTGCAGGCTGCGCAGCGCATCCGTTTTAGCAACAGACAGCTGTGGCTCCCATTGTATATTCAGTACCGCCGGCGCCGGCAGGGTACATATAATATGTGTGGCGGCATAGATGCTGCTATCGTTGCAATATACCCTGTACCCAGCCCCCTCCTGCCGTACGGCAAGTATCTTCTTATTGAGTTCCAGGCTGCAGTTGTTTCCCATCTGTTGTAACAAGGCCCGGGCTATGGCCAGATTACCGCCTTCTACTTTCAGGTCCATCTGGTTACTGGTTTGTATTTCGCCATAGTTTTCCACATACTCGGCCAGGGCTACCAGGGCCGGTACATGGCGCAATCCTTCCCCAAAGTCGGTACTGTCGTTCAGTTCATGCAACCAAAGGTCGGCAGGCGTACAGCCCTTTTCTTTAAGATAGGTATGCCAGTCGTATCCATCGAGCCGGCGTTCGAGCTCCGGGTTACGTTCAGCAGCAAAAGTGCGGTATATCTGTTCCAGTTTTGCGGTCCATTCCGGCGAAAAAATACCGGCAGCAGGATCAGTTTTGCGGTATTGCCCCTGCAGAATAAGATCGGCCCTTACCTGGTTATTTTTAAGTGTAAGCCCCAGTTCCTGCAGGCATAGGTCTTTAATGGCATGGTGTCCGTTACCGATCCATTCGGCCCCGAGCTCTACCCGAAGGCCACCTGTTTTAAGAGTGTGCGTAAAAACACGTCCGCCGTAGCGGTTACGTGCTTCCAGTACCACACTGGGTATACCGGCCTTATGCAATGTGTATGCTGCCGAAAGACCCGCCAGACCCGCACCCAGTATCACAAATACAGGCTCACTTTTTATGTGGGGAAAAGCAAACAGATCGGGTGCCACAGCCGTACCCAGCCCCGACAGGCCAAGAGTTTTGATAAAGCTTCTGCGATTGCTCATAACTAAGGATTTTGGGGTAAGATATTGAAAACAGGCTATATAAAAAAAGGTCTTCGCATGGGAAGACCTTTTATATTGTACATTACAGACAGCACTGTTTATTTTTCCGGTTCCAGGAAAGGATAACGGTAATCAACAGGCGGCACAAACGTTTCTTTGATCGTACGCGGGCTTAACCATTTGTACAGGTTTATTTTAGAACCTGCCTTATCGTTGGTTCCGCTGCCTCTGGCACCGCCAAAAGGCTGCTGCCCCACTACGGCACCGGTAGGCTTATCGTTAATGTAAAAATTACCGGCCGACTGTTTCAGTTTTTGCATGGCCAGGGTAATGGCATAGCGGTCGGTAGCCAGTATAGCACCTGTAAGTGCATAAATCGACGTTTTATCTACCAGTTCCAGTGTTTTTTCGAATTCGCCGGCAGGGTATACATATATAGTTAGTACCGGGCCGAAGAGCTCTTCGCACATGGTAACATAATCAGGATCGCTGGTACGTATAACGGTAGGACTTATAAAATAGCCCTTGCTTTTATCGTAGGTTCCTCCGGCCACAATCTCGGCACCGTCGGCTTTGGCCCGGTCGATAAAACCAGCCAGTTTATCAAATGATTTTTCGTCGATAACGGCATTTACAAAATTGCCGAAATCTTCGGTACCGCCCATTTTAAAGCTGTTCAGGTCGCGTATGAGCCCGGCCTTTACCTCTTCCCACATGGTATCGGGTATATAGGCACGGGAAGCGGCACTGCACTTCTGGCCCTGGAACTCGAAAGCCCCGCGCGAAAGGGCGGTGATAACCTCCTGCGGATTGGCCGAGGCATGTGCCACCACAAAATCTTTACCGCCGGTTTCGCCTACTATACGCGGATAGGAGCGGAACTTATGGATATTGTTACCGATCGTTTTCCAGATGCTCTGGAATACTTCCGTAGAACCGGTAAAGTGGATACCGGCAAACTGCGGGTGACTGAATATTACATCGGCCGCATCCGGGCCTGAAGGATAAATAAGGTTTATAACCCCGTCGGGTAAACCAGCCGCCTTAAATATTTTCATAAGCACATGGGCCGAATATACCTGGGTATTGCTGGGTTTCCATACCACTACATTACCGCCCATAGAAGATGATGTGGGCAGGTTACCGGCAATGGCCGTAAAATTAAAAGGCGTAAGGGCATAGATAAACCCTTCGAGCGGCCGCCATTCCAGGCGGTTCCACATTCCGGGGCCGCTTTCGGGCTGCTCGGCATATATTTCGCTCATATACTGCACATTAAACCGAAGAAAGTCGATAATTTCGCAGGCACTGTCTATCTCGGCCTGGTAGGCATTCTTCGACTGGCCCAGCATGGTAGCCGCATTCAGTTCGGCACGGTATGGACCGGCAATAAGATCGGCCATTTTCAGGAAAATACTCATACGGTGCTCCCAGGGCATCTGTTCCCAGTTGCTTTTGGCAGCCAGGGCGGCATCTATGGCGCGGCTCACATCTTCTTTACTGCTTTTGTAAAAGTATCCAAGTGTATGAGCATGGTCGTGCGGGGGCGAAATACGCACCTTTTGCCCGTTACGCAGCTCTTCGCCACCTATAAACATAGGAATATCGCGTTCTTCGGCACGCATTTCGGCCAGTTTGGCCTGTAATTCTTTTCTTTCCGGACTACCCGGAGCATATGATTTAACCGGCTCGTTTTTAGCTACCGGTGTACGGAAATGACCACTCATAATCTTGTAAAATTTTGGCTCAAAGATAGCCTTTTGACAGCAAATACCTACCCGAACAACTTATAAGTGTACGCTATACCTCTATAAGTATTTGCTACTATTACACATAAACCTGCTCCGGAGCACGGGCACACTCAGTTGGCTTTCCAGGGTACTTCCATGCGGAACTCCGGAATATCGGCCAGCAGATTTTCCCGGGTGTCCAGATCCTGCATCAGGTAAGTACCTTCCATAAAGCCCAGGTCGGTAGTAAAATTACAACCACTTTCGTAGGTAAAATGGTCGCCGGGATGCAGTACAGGCTGCTGCCCTACTACACCGGAGCCTTCCACCTCGCGGTACTCGCCACTGCTGTCGGTAATCTGCCAGTGCCGGTACATCAGCTGCAGTACCCGTTCGCTCTTATTCTCGATGGTAACTACATAGCGAAAGAAGTAAAAATGCCTGCGCGGATCGCTCTGAGCAGGATCGAAATGCGTTTTTACGCTTACGGTAACGTCTTTTGTGAGCCGTGCCTGTGTCATCTGTCCATTATAGTATTAAATGCAGCAACGCCTACAAGACGGTCGTTGCGCTGATAGCGATCGCGGTAATATACCAGCACCACATAGGTATTTTCGGTCCGGGCAAAATCCCCTTCGAACATACGGGTAACACTGCCCTGGAAATAGGGGTTGGTATTGGCAAACATAAAGTTATAATATCCTGTTTTCAGCTTCTTTTCCAGGAAAAATTCGCGCCGGGTATAGTCGTAATCCATTTTCCAGTCGGGCGAGAGCTGGTAATTGCTCAGCAATCCTGTTACATACACATCGCCTATACCCTTGGGGCTTTCGTCGTATTTAAGGGCAAAGCGCACATAGCTGTAATCGCCGTCGGTATTGGAATTAAAGCCGTCGCGGGTTTCAATGTAATACACCCCGTTCAGGTCGGGCAGTGGCGAGTACTCCTTATTCCCGCGCGAAGGCAGGGCAAACAGTTCCGAGTAGGCCAGCCCGTTTTTTTCGGTGAGTTCGCGGGTTATATTGGTCTTTTGCCGCAGGGTACGCAGATCCAGGAACCGCCATTCGTTTCCTCCGGGAAAGGTGGCCGAATTATCCAGGTTATCGAAGGTAAGCTGTGTACCCACCTGTATGGCCGGTTTTACACCACGACGGGCATTGTCTTCGCGGCCGTTCTGCAGTATATCCACAAAAATATCCATACGGGGATTCACATTCTGCAAAGCCACCAGGTCCATATCAAACACTATATCCTGCGACGACAGCCGCAGTTCGGCATTCAGAGCGTCGCGGGTACGGCCCGTGATATTAAGCAGGGGTTCCACCACCCTAAAGCGCTTTACAAATACGGTATCCGTATTATCGTACTGTTTAAATACCACCAGCACATAGTTACCGCTCATTTTAGGCCGCATGTCCGAATTCGGAAAATCGATAGAATAATGCGTATACGGCTGTTTGGTACCCATCGAAAAATCCATCTGAGTTATATTCGCCTGCAGAAAGCCGTCCAGGTACATAATCTGTTCCAGGGGCGAGGCCGTCCAGTCGTAATTACACTTAAGCATGGTATAGTTATACACATCGCTGCCCGCGTTCAGATCGTCGAAATGCAGCGAAAAAGTTTCCGGTGAGTACAGCTGTACAAAAGGCACCATGGCCGGTTTACCATCGCGCAGCAATTGTACGGTGGCTACATTATCCTGGTATATGGAATCGCGGAAAACCCTTGCATGCAGCATGGATATGCAAAAAAAGGCCAGCAGGGTAAAGGAGTAGCGGTGTATCATATATTTATATAACCCGGTTTTAAGGTTTAGTGTATACATTGAGTGTAAAAATAGCAGATGTGCCGCATATATAAAAATATAAGGGCGTTAAACAATTGGTAAAAACCGTGTTGCTGTGTTTTCTGTTCATCAATCCTTCAAAAAGGGGATAAATTGGGTATACCTCATCAAACTTTTGGGTGTATTTTTGTTCTTTTCCAATAAAAAAATGTGTACGTTTGCCGCAAAATAATCTACCAAACAACGTATGTAAAAGCGTATGGGTAAGTCAATAAAAATAAAGAAAGGGCTTGATATCCGGTTGGTTGGCGAAGCTGAGAAAGTAACCGTATCTCCCGATTCGGTAGACTCAGTGGTAATCCGTCCCACCGATTTTCATGCACTGGTACCGAAATGTCTGGTAAATCCCGGCGATGTGGTTAAGGCCGGTACTCCGCTGTTCTACAGCAAAAAACATCCCGAGATCCAGTTCTGTTCTCCGGTAAGCGGCGAAGTAGCCGAGGTGGTACGTGGTGCCAAGCGTAAGCTGCTGGCAATACGTATTCTTGCCGACCGCGAAACTTCGTACGTACAGGCTGCGGTTCCCCAAACGGAATCGGCCTCTGCCGAAGAAATTATTGCAGCACTGTGCAGCAACGGGTTATGGCCTTATATAAAGCAACGTCCCTTCGACGTTATTGCCAATCCGAATGCGAAACCCAAAGCCATTTTTATTTCGGCTTTCGACAGCAGTCCGCTGGCTCCGGATATGGATTTTGCGTTACAGGGATACGGTCCTGAATTTCAGAAAGGTATTGATGCCCTTGCGCGTATTGCCCCGGTAAACCTGAGTGTGCATACCTCGCGTACCAAGAGCGAAATTTTCCTGAAGGCAAAAAATGTGCAGCTGCATACGGTTTCGGGCCCGCACCCGAGCGGTAATGTAGGTGTGCAGATTCACCATATTTCGCCCATTAACAAAGGCGAAGTGGTATGGACCGTTAACCCGCAGGATGTGGTAATTATTGGCCGTCTGTTTACAGAGAACCGTTACAATGCCCTGCGTGTGGTAGCACTTACCGGCAGCGAGGTAACACGCCGCCGCTATGCCAAGGTTATTACCGGCGTTCCGCTGCGCAGCCTGCTTAACGACAACCTGAACCACGAAAATAATATACGTATTATAAACGGTAATGTACTTACGGGCAACACCGAGCCGGCCGATGGTAACCTGGGTTTTTACGACAGCCAGGTAACCGTTATTCCCGAAGGCCACGAACCCGAGCTGTTCGGCTGGGCTCTGCCTGGTTTCGGTAAGTTTTCCATGAACCATTCGTTCTTTTCATGGCTTGCTCCGGGTAAAAAATATACGCTCAACACCAATATGCATGGCGAAGAGCGCGCATTTGTGGTATCCGGCGAATACGAAAAAGTATTCCCGATGAACATTTTTCCCGTGTACCTGCTTAAGTCGATACTTGCCAACGATATTGAACGGATGGAAGAACTGGGCATTTACGAAGTGGCTCCCGAAGACTTTGCACTGTGCGAATTTGTTTGTACCTCCAAAATAGAGACACAGCAGATTGTACGCGAAGGCCTGGACCTTGTAATGTCGGAAACCGAATAATAATTAACGTAAAACGAAATTAAATACAAGTGAAAGCGTTACGTAATTTCATGGAAAAGAAGCTCGAACCCAGCTTTAAAGAGGGGGGAAAGCTTCATAAATTCTGGCCACTTTATGATGGTTTCGCTACCTTTCTGTTCGTGCCCGGGCACGTTACACACAAAGGTGTACATGTACGCGACTCCATCGATCTCAAGCGCACCATGTCGGTTGTGATTATGGCCCTGATTCCCTGCCTGCTTTTCGGTATGTACAATACCGGCTACCAGCATTTTCTGGCTCTGGGGCAAACTCCCGAGCTGGGAGCAAGCTTCCTGTACGGCCTTATAAAAGTGCTTCCCATAGTGGTAGTTTCCTATGCCGTTGGTCTGGGTATCGAATTTGCCTTTTGTATTATTAAAAAACATACCATCAGCGAAGGTTACCTGGTTTCGGGTATACTTATACCGCTGGTAATGCCGGCTGATATTCCGCTGTGGATGGTAGCCCTGGCTGCCGCTTTTGCCGTAATTATCGGTAAAGAGATTTTTGGCGGTACCGGTATGAATATACTGAACGTGGCCCTGGTTGCCCGTGCATTCCTGTTCTTCGCCTACCCTACCTATATGAGTGGTGATATGTGGGTTTCCATGGATCAGCGCAAAGGCTACGAAGTAGTTAAAGAAGGCCTGGTTGATGGCTATACAGGCTCCACCCTTCTGGGCCAGGCAGCCGATGCCTCTTTCGGCGGCAGCTTTAAGAATGTGGCCGGTGCCGATATAAGCAATGTGTTCAGCGATGCCTTCTTCGGATTTATACCCGGTTCCATAGGCGAAACCTCTGCCCTGGCCTGCCTCATTGGTGCAGCCATCCTTATTTTTACAGGCATAGGCAGCTGGCGGGTAATTGTTTCAACTTTTGCCGGTGCGTATGCCATGGGCTTTATTTTTAACCTGGTTGCCGGCGATAATATTTATATGGCTATGCCGGCTCACTACCACCTGGTATTCGGAGGACTGGCATTCGGAGCCGTATTTATGGCTACCGATCCCGTTTCGGCGGCACAGACCAATGTAGGGAAAATTATTTACGGTTTTGGTATCGGTATGTTTGCCGTTATTATACGTGTGGTAAACCCGGCCTACCCCGAAGGTGTAATGCTGGCCATCCTGTTCTTTAACGTTATGGCACCCATTATCGACTACTTCGTGGTACAGTCGAACATCAAAAAAAGAGTTAAACGTTTTAAATTAGCTTCCAATGGCGTTAAATAAGGAAAGTAACGGGTATGTAATACTGTTCTCGACCGCCCTGGTACTGGTTACGGCCGTTGCCCTGGTTACGGTATTCAGTTTTACCAGAGACACCGTTAGCAATAACCAGAAGCTGGAAAAAATGCAGAACATACTGCAGGCTGCCCGTATTAATGTAGAACGGGATCAGGCCGAAACCAAATACAAAGAGTCGATCACCGATGCTTTTGCCCTTACCGAAAAAGGAGAGGTAAAAATGAAAGGAGAGGTAGACAATGTCTTCAACATCGACCTGGCTGCCGAACTCAAGAAAAAGGAAGGCGAAGAAAAACTGTTCCCGGTTTTTGTATGTAATAAGAACGACAGTACTTTTTACATTCTGGGTATGCGTGGTAAAGGACTGTGGGATGCCATCTGGGGTTATGTAGCCCTGGGAAAGGATATGAATACCATTTACAATGCCGTATTCGATCATAAAGGCGAAACCCCCGGTCTGGGAGCCGAAATAAAAGAAGGCTGGTACACGGCGCAGTTTCCCGGAAAAAAAATAGTGAACGATAAAGGCGAATTTGTTTCGGTTTCCGTTATTAAAAAAGGTACCGCTCCCGAAAGCGATTATAATGTAGACGGCGTTTCGGGCGGAACACTTACATCGAACGGTTTGCACGATATGCTTAAAATGTTCTTCGGCGCGTTTTACGAGTACTCGAAGACACAGAAAAATGCGGCTCCTGCCAAACCAGAACCAGTAGCTCTGCCGGCCGACAGCCTGCAGCAGCCCGACACGCTGGCTACGGCACTGGTGCCCGTTGATTCATCAAAAAATAATACAACAACTACAAACCTGTAATATTATGGCAGAAGTTGCAGTACAACAGGAAAAAGAGGCGCTGTTCAGCAAAAAACGCGTAAAGCTGCTCACCGATCCGCTTAATGACAACAACCCCGTTACCGTACAGGTACTGGGTATATGCTCGGCATTAGCCATTACCGTGCAGGTAAAACCTGCCCTGTTTATGTTTGCCGGGGTATTTTTCGTGGTAGTTATGGGAAACATTGTGGTATCCCTGCTGCGTAATGTAATTCCCAACCGTGTACGTATCATTGCCCAGCTGGTAATTGTAGCCGGCCTGGTATCGATTGTGGATATGGTTCTGAAAGCCTATGCCTACGACGTAAGCAAACAGCTGTCTGTATTCGTTGGGCTTATCATTACCAACTGTATCGTAATGGGCCGCCTGGAAGCATTTGCCATGGCCAACAAGCCCTGGCCTTCGGCCCTGGACGGTATAGGAAATGCGTTCGGCTATGGTATACTGCTCGTTCTTGTGGCAGTAGTTCGCGAATTATTCGGCGCAGGCAAACTGATGGGATACAAAATTATTCCCGACTCCTTTTACGAATTCGGCTACGTAAATAATGGTATGATGATGATGCCTCCCATGGCCCTGATACTTGTTGGTATCATTATATGGGTGCAGCGCAGCCGCAATACCAAACTGGTCGAAGCTGAAGATTAATTAAACAGGTAACAGAAGAATGGAAAATCTGCTAAATATATTTGTAAAGTCGATCTTTATCGACAATATGATCTTTGCCTACTTTCTGGGCATGTGCTCCTACCTGGCTGTATCCAAAAGGGTTACAACAGCTATTGGTCTGGGCGCAGCGGTAATCTTTGTACTGGGTATTACCGTTCCCATTAACTGGCTGCTCGAAAACTACGTGCTTAAAGCCGGTGCCTTAAGCTGGATGGGCCCGCAGTTTGCCGAAATAGACCTGTCGTTCCTCTCTTTCATTATGTTCATTGCGGTAGTTGCCGCTATGGTACAGCTGGTAGAGATGACGGTAGAGAAATTCTCGCCCTCGCTGTATGCCTCACTCGGTATATTTCTGCCCCTGATTGCCGTAAACTGCTCCATCCTCGGTGGTGCCCTGTTTATGCAGTCGCGCGGGTACGAAAGCATCGGAGAAGCATCCATATTCGGTATCGGTTCCGGTTTCGGCTGGTTCCTGGCCATTGTAGCCATTGCCGCCATCCGCGAAAAAATGCGCTACAGTAAAGTACCTGCTCCCCTGCGCGGACTGGGTATAACGTTTATTTTAACCGGGCTGATGGGACTTGCGTTCCTGAGCTTCGCAGGTATCAAGTTATAATTGAAGTAGAACCTAAAGAAAATACGAAAACATGGATGTAACATTATTATTAGTAGCTTCGGTAGCGTTCCTCGTAATTATTATGCTGCTGGTGGCTATGCTTCTGTTCGCCAAATCGAAGCTTACCAATTCGGGGCCTGTAAAAATTACCATCAACGGCGAAAAAACCATTGAGGTAAATGCCGGTTCTACCCTGCTCAGTACTCTCAGTGCCGAAAAAATATTCCTGCCTTCGGCCTGCGGTGGCGGTGGTACATGCGCTATGTGCAAATGCCAGGTAATAAGCGGTGGCGGCGAAATACTACCTACCGAAAAAGGATACTTCAACCGTCGCGAGATACAGGAAAATTACCGCCTGGGTTGCCAGGTAAAAGTAAAGCAGGATATGGATATCCGTATCCCTGAGGAAATTTTCGGTATTAAAAAATGGGAATGCGAAGTGGTATCAAACTACAACGTAGCTTCCTTCATTAAAGAATTTGTGGTAAAACTACCCGAAGGCGAAACCCTGCATTTCGAATCGGGCGGCTATATACAGATAGATGTACCCAAGATTGATGTAGATTTTTCTACCATCGATATTAAACCGCATCCCGACGACGAAGCCGGTCCCGATAAATTTAAAACCGAATGGGATAAATTTAAGCTGTGGGATCTGAAAATGAAGAACCCCGAGCCCATCTTCCGGGCCTATTCTATGGCCAATCACCCGGCCGAAGGGAACATTATCATGCTTAACATACGTATTGCCACTCCCCCCTGGGACCGTGCCAATAACCGCTGGATGAATGTAAACCCGGGTATCTGCTCTTCGTTTGTATTCTCCCGTAAACCCGGCGATAAGGTAACCATTTCAGGTCCTTACGGCGAGTTCTTCATTAAAGACACCAAAAACGAAATGATCTACATCGGCGGTGGTGCCGGTATGGCTCCCCTTCGTTCGCACATCTTTCACCTGTTCCATACACTCCGCACCGACCGTAAGGTTAGCTTCTGGTACGGTGGACGAAGCAAACGCGAGCTTTTCTATGTAGACCATTTCCGGAAAATCGAAAAAGAATTCCCCAACTTTAAGTTCTACATTGTACTGTCGGAACCACTTCCGGAAGACAACTGGAAAAACAAAGACGGGCTCGACGGCGATGGCGACGGCTTTACCGGTTTTGTACACCAGTCGCTTATCGACAATTACCTGGGCCGCCACCCCGACCCGGAAGAAATCGAATACTACTTCTGCGGTCCTCCTATGATGAATGCAGCTGTACTTAAAATGCTCGACGATTTCGGAGTTCCCAAAGAAAAAATCTCCTTCGACGACTTCGGAGGATAAAATAGCACAAAAAAGACCGGTATATGCCGGTCTTTTTTTATTTTAGGGCAATGCTCAAACAATACCCTTTCTACCTGCTTTTTCTGCTGCCCCTGCTCTCCTTTGCCCAACCGCTTACACCTGCAATGCAGCAGCATAACGACAGCCTGTGGGATCTTACCCTGCAAAACCCGCCCCTATCCCTGCCCTACGGCAAAAAACTGCTTACAAAAGCTCTGCAGCTGCAGCAGGCCGAGTGGGCCGCCGATGTATGCGCCCGGCTTTCGGTAGCCTACGATATGCTCGGTTATAAAGACTCTGCCATTTTCTTTGCACTTAAGGCTCTGCCCGTATACGAACAAAACAACGACCTGGCCGATATGGCCTTTGTATACAACGGGCTTGGCCTCATCTACTACAGTCAGAAGCAGTACAAGCGTGCCATTTACTACCATAAAAAATCGCTCCGCACCGAAATAGAGCGTTCCAACCCCGAAGGCGCAGCCAGTTCGCTGGTAAACCTGGGCATCTGCTATGCATACATCGACAGTACGGCTCTTTCGATACGCTACTACCTGCAGGCCGACAGCATTTACCACAGCAACGATCTCGAAAGTCTGAGGCCCGATGCCCTTTCGAACCTGCTAAACCTTTACATGCGCCTGGGCAGATATACCGAGGCGCACGAAACGCTCAGCCAGTTTAAAAAAATACAAAGGCCCCTTGACACTCCCCCCGAAACAGAAGTGTCGCAACTCCTGGTAGAAGCCACCCTCTTATACCATACCGGGCATACCCGGGCTGCGCTGCTCCTGAGCCAGAAGGCTGCACGTATTGCCGAGCAATACAAAATACGCTACAAAATGCAGGAATGCTACAACAAGCTGGCATCCATACATGCCGGTATGCAGCAGTACGAAACAGCCTATTATTACCAGCAGCAGAGCAGGGTACTGGCCGATTCGCTCTATAATGTACAGCTGGCCACCGAGGTAAACAACCTGAACCTGCAATACGAAACCGAAAAAAAAGACCGGGCCCTGGCCGAACTTCGTTTCCGTAACCTGCAGGAGATACAGAAACAACGCCTGCAAGACGAAGAACTGCGCGAAAAGCGCACCCAGGTATACATACTCGGAGCCGCTACCTTTATTGTAATTATACTGCTGCTGATGCTTATATACATCATAAGTATAAACCGGCATAATAACCGGCTGCTACAGGAAAAAAACCGCCTGACAGAAGAAAACCTGCGTAACCGCGATATACTGCTCGGCGAAGTACATCACCGGGTAAAAAACAACCTGCAGCTGGTGGTAAGCATCCTGCAGCTGCAATCGCGCAGTACCGATAACGACACCATAAAACAGGTATTTGCCGAATGCATACGCCGTATAAGTATCATGGGCGATATACACCAGCAGCTCTATACCGGCGACAGCTACAAAAATATATCCATAAGGCCCTTTATACAGGAAATAGTACAGGCTTTTGCCGAAGAAGCCCCCCTGCCGGCTGCCGGCATACGCACCCACACCGATGTTCAGGACCTGCAGCTGCCCCTGCACTATGCCGTACCCCTGGGGCTTATTATTAACGAACTGCTTACCAATTCGGCCAAATATGCCTTCCCCGGCAGACAATCGGGACACATAGGCGTACAGCTCAGCGAACAGAACGGCGAACTGATACTGCTTGTATACGACAACGGTTCCGGTTTCGAGGCCGCAGAAGCCTCCCGGGAAAGTTCTTTTGGCATGCGCCTTATACAGAGTATGAGCCGGCAGATAGGTGCCCGCTGGCATATAGAACATTCGTCCGGCACAAGGCATATTTTTTTCATACCTTTCCACAAGTAATTCCTAAATTCATGCAAGCAGCCCGTATACTCATCGTAGAAGATGAGGCCCTCATTGCCGATCACCTGGAGCTTATTCTCCGCGAAAAAGGTTACGAAATAAGCGGTGTATGCGCCGAGGGTACAGCCGCGCTCGACATTCTGAGTCAGGGTAATACCGACCTGGTATTGCTCGACATTATACTCAAAGGCCCGCTCGACGGAATAGATACCGCCCACAGCATACGGCACAAATACCGGCTGCCCTTTATATACCTTACCTCATCTACCGGCGAAAGTACCATTGAACGCGTAAAACACACCCAGCCCGAAGGTTTTATACGCAAACCCTTCAACGAAAAAGACCTGCTTACACAGCTCGATATTATTATACACCGCCTGCGTAATACACCCGCAGGTAAACAAGACACGGCCCATGAAAGCATATACGTAAAAGACCGGCATGCCTGGATTAAAATACGCCTCGCCGATATCCGGTATATAAAGGCCGAAGACAATTATACCCTGCTCAGCACCGGTACACAGCGGCACATTGTAAACCGCAACCTGAAATCCGTGGAAGAAAACCTGCCCGCCGAACGCTTTATAAGGGTACACCGCTCCTACATTATAAATACCGATTACATTACACAGGTATTACCAGCCTCCGTGCGTATAGGCGACGAAGACATACCCGTGGGTGCTACCATGCGCAACGAACTTCTTAAATACATAAATACATTATAGTCAAAATTTTAAAAAAAAGTAAGAAACATTCATCCTCGATCTGCGTATAATAACCTGTTATGCAAAAATTACCAGCACAGAACAACACATTCGAAAAGCGGAAACGGCTGGCCCTTATACTGAGTATCGTTTTCGACCTGATAGGTATGCTTTCCTATCTTTTTCCCGGCCTGGGCGAATCTTTCGATTTTATATGGGCCCCTATTGCCGGTTTGGCCAATATATTGCTTTTTGGCGGCTGGGCAGGTATACTGGGTGGTATAGGCACCTTTGCCGAAGAACTTATGTTCTTTACCGATTTTATTCCCAGCTTTCTTATTATGTGGTTCGTAAAATTTGTACTGTTAGAGAAACGTACCCGCGAACAGCTGAACGGTGAAGCTGCCGAGCCTTCTCAAACGCGCGAACTGGCCGGACAAAACAAATAAGGCCGCAGGCAAAATTTATTTCTCCAAACTAAAGGTTAATTCTACCTTTGTTTAAATCTTTCGTAATTAAACAATGAACAGTTATGATGTTGCCGTAATAGGCTCGGGACCGGGTGGCTATATTGCCGCTATCCGTTGTGCACAGTTAGGAATGAAAACCGCTATTATAGAACGGTACCCCAACCTGGGAGGAACCTGCCTGAACGTAGGTTGTATACCTTCCAAAGCACTGCTCGATACCTCGGAACATTTTTACAATGCCACCCATTCCTTTGCCCAGCATGGTATACTGGCCGATAATATCCGTCCCGATTTTACACAGATGATAGCCCGCAAGGCCAAAGTGGTAAAGGACAACTGCGACGGAGTGGCCTACCTGATGAAGAAAAACAAGATTGATGTATACTACGGCCACGGTTCGTTCGAAAACGCCAACACCGTGCTTATAAGCAAAGACGATGGCAGCAGCGATAAAATTTCAGCCAAAAAAATAATTATTGCCACAGGCTCCAAACCTTCTACCCTGCCCGGACTGGAAATTGACAAGAAACGGATTATTACTTCAACGGAAGCTTTGGAACTTAAAGAGATACCCAAACACCTGGTGCTGATCGGCGGCGGAGTAATAGGTATTGAGCTGGGTTCGGTTTACGCCCGCCTGGGCAGCAGGGTTTCCGTGGTGGAATATGCAGACAGCATTATTGGCAGTATGGACCGCGAACTGGGCAAAGAACTGCAGAAAATATGCAAAAAACTGGGGTTTGAGTTTTACCTGAAGCATAAGGTAACATCGGCCGAAAATACCGGCGAAGGCGTGGTAGTAAAGGCCGAAAACCTTGCTAACGGCGAAACGGTAAGCATCGAAGGCGATTACTGCCTGGTAGCCGTAGGCCGCAAACCCTACACCGATAAACTGGGGCTCGAAAATGCAGGTTTACAAACCGACGAACGCGGCCGTATACCCGTAAACGCTCATAAAGAAACCAAAACTGCCGGCATATTTGCCATTGGCGACGTAATTGAAGGTGCCATGCTGGCTCATAAGGCCGAAGAAGAAGGCGTATATGTAGCCGAATACATGGCCGGGCAAAAACCCCACATTAATCCCCTGCTTATACCCGGCATTGTATATACATGGCCCGAAGTAGCTGCGGTAGGTTATACCGAAGAGCAGCTAAAAGCATCGGGTACCGCTTACAAGAGCGGTAAATTTCCGTTTATTGCAAGCGGCAGAGCGCGTGCCAGTATGGATACCGACGGCTTTGTAAAAGTACTGGCCGACCAGGCTACCGACGAAATACTGGGCGTACACATCATAGGCGCCAGGGCTGCCGACATTATTATGGAAGCTGCCGTTGCCATGGAATTCCGCGCCAGTGCCGAAGATATCGGCCGGATTTGTCACGGCCATCCCACCTTCAGCGAAGCACTGAAAGATGCCGCCCTGAATGCCAGCGACAAGCGGGCCCTGAATATGTAAGCCCTGCTGTAATCGTTACCAGAGGCGTAAAATAATACTATGGTAATATTACAGAAAAGTTGCTTGTTCCATTTTATTTGTATAGATTTGTAAGAGTAAATTATAATAATTAGCAAAATGAAGAAAAGATTACTATTTCTGGCGATAGGCGCCTCTATTGGTTTTTCTGCTTACAGCCAGGTACAATCACAGTCTGCACTGCCTGATGCAAAGTACAGGGTAGCTCCTCCTCAGAAATACGCTGTTTCTGACAAAGCTGTAGGTTCTTACTATGTAGATGCCGAAGCTTACGACGGATTCCTGCTGGCTAACCCTAACAGTTCTTTCGTGGCTCCTCTTAACCGTAACTTCCAGGATACAGGCGAATTTGGTGTTACTTACCAGATATACAAACAAATTGCCCGTACTACTGATTACAATAACTTTGAGATGGTTCCCAACGAGAACATTACATCTATGACTATTGACAGTATTTTCATCAATGCTGCTCACTTCAGAAGTCCTTCTACTCCGTCTAACGTATACGACAGTATCTTTGTATCACTGGTACGTGTTGATGCCAACGGCCGTCCGGTAGAAGCTGCTCCCAGCGATATCTACTGGAGAGATACACTGGCTACCAATGTAGACCTTTCAGGTCAGCCCAGCGGTACAGGTTATCCTACTACCGTAATTAAATTCTCTCCGAACATTACACTGCCGGCTGCAGCCCAGGGTTCTTTCGCTATCCGTGTTGAATACCGTGCTCCTATCGGTGACTCACTGATGCCTGTAGTTTCTTACCCTACAGATGGAACTTCACAGTGTCTTACTACAGACGCGATCTTCCCGTCGATCTTCTATCCTTCGGCTTTCTACAGAATCGTTCTGCCTCCCGCAATTTCTGTACTTATTCCCCTGCCTTCAGGTGACTACTACTGGTACTACGACTGTAACGGCAACCAGGATGCAGACGGTGCTGCCGAAAACCCTTACCAGACATGGTCTCAGTGGGCTTTCGTTACAATGGCCGATAATGTATCTATCGAAGAGCAGCCGATCGCCGGTCTGAACTATGTATACGCAGCTCCGAACCCGGTTGCTGATATGGCTAACATTACTTTTGCAATAAGCAAAAACATTGCTAAAGCCGAACTGAAAATTACCGACATCACAGGTAAAGAACTTCAGCGTGTAAACCTTGGTTCACTTACCAACGGTAAATATACCCGCTCGATCGACTTTAACCAGTATCCTGCCGGTATTTACATGTATACGCTTATCCTCGACGGACAAAGCACTACAGGTAAACTTATCAAGTAATTTTGTCTGCTACAGATATAGAAAAGGCCGGTTACCCCGGCCTTTTTTTATTGCCATTATTTGGGATTCTGCCAAAGTAAATTTTATATTTGTGTTATAAACGCAACAACGTATATACAAAATGAAGAAAATTTTTACAATTGCAGCCATTGCTGTAGGAGTTAGTGCATTTGCACAAAGAAACACAGGAGCTATCAGCCCCGCCAACAGCCGTACCATCGGCAACACTTTTGCAGCCAAAGCCGACACCTTATTACTTCCCGGCGCAGCCAGCGATACAGCCTGCGCTAACCTTGTTACATATACTTTTAACCAGGGCGGTCAGCCGGGTGGTTTCATCACCGGTGTTAACGTATTTGCCGATGCTGAAAAAGGACAGGTATTTACCCAAAACCTGCCTAACGCCAGCGTAACCGGCGCTATCGGCTTTTTTGCCCTGAAATCGGCCATTACTCCCGCCGGTGCAAACGATACATATGTAGCTAAGGTATATAGCATTAACCCAACCGACACATCGGTTACCCTGCTGGGAACCAGTCTTCCGGTTAACTTCTCGGCTATCGACACCACTTTCGGGCCCAACGGTCCTGCAGCCACTCCGTTCCTGTTTGCTGCTCCGGTATCGGTTCCCTCTACATTTGTAGTAACCTTCGAAGTAGCCAAACTGAACGCGAACGATTCGCTTACTTCAGGTGCGGTTATCTACTCTTTTGAAGATGGCTGCGGCAACGGTGCTTTCGAGATCTGGAACGACGGTACACCTTCTTACATTTCGGCTGTATGGGGTGCCCCGGGTAACCCGCTCGAAATTGACCTGCTTACAGCTGTTACCATGTCTTACGGAATGAGCCTGGATAACAACACCGCCCAGAACAGCTTTACCCTGTTCCCGAACCCTGCCACAAACAATACCACTGTTTCTTACAACATTGTAAACGGAGGTAATGTAAGCATGCAGGTTACCAATATGGCCGGTCAGGTTGTGATGAACCTGAACGACGGTTTCAAAAATGCCGGTTCTTATGTACGTAATATCGACATCAGCAACCTCAGCAATGGCATCTATGTATACAGCATTAATGTAGATGGTAACATCAGCAAAGGAAAATTCGTAGTTAGCAAATAATTTACGATTCTATAATCTTTCAGAAACCGTCTCCTTTCCGGAGGCGGTTTTTTTATTCAGTCTGCACCTGCCCCCAGCCCTACATAACCGTTTACAACCAGGCCCTTACCGGAGTTTGTTTTTAAAATTGACAGGCAGCTCCGGGGCTTTAGCTGTATCTTCTTATCAGTTTGTCGATCCGTCTTTTATTCTCCTGCTGCAGTAAAGAGGGATATAAATTCAGGAATATATTTACAATGATGCAGGCTAATGCATACATATACTCTCCTTCTACCGATTTTATACAGGCAAAAACCATTACAAATACAAATCCGATCAGATGACTTATTTCAGCGAAGGTCATTTCGTTCCGTAATTCGTACAACTGTCCGGTTTCTGTTTTGGCTTCCAGTTTCAGCTTCTGATTAAGGTATTTAAAGAACGTATTTTTAACGATCCACTTAAAAACACCCAGTCCGAGTGCTTTATTCAGTGTTTTATTCTTTACCAGGTTCAGGCTGAATTTCCTGTAATACTCCGTATTCTTCAGAAATGCGGTCGGTATCATACCTGCCAGCCAGGAAATAATGGTGATTGAGAGGCCGAATGTAAAAGCTTTAATAATCATTACGTAAACAAAAAGCTGCTTATTTTATAAGACGGTAATTACGGTACGAAAAGTCGAGCCTGAGGTATGTGCGCAGGAATTTTTTGGCACGTTCCTTAAAACTGCTGCGGTTAAATGCTATATCATAATCGAACTTCCAGTTTTTTTGCCGTATACGCTCCTGCATAAGCTGCGGGTGTGCTCCTGTATAGCGTTCCAGCTGGTCTATACCGCTGTAATCAAATTCTTCGGCTTTGGCCACATATTTTTCCAGCCAGGCATCGTCGTGCCACATTTTATGAAAGTTCTGCTGCTTACGCTGCATGGCGGCGGGTTCTTTTACCCAGCCATAATGGTGTATATATGCCGGCATGGCCACCACATTCAGCTTTTCGTTATTCCCCTTTCTAAAGCCCTGAGCATCGCGGTAAGAATATATATCCGGCCTTTTACGCACGATACGTATTTCGTTGCGGTACCAGGCAGAGCTGCTGCCCGTATAATCGTACGAACCATAAAAGTGCCGGTAGCGGAACAGAAGTCCGTCAACCCGCTCATTATCCAGGTATTGTTCCATAAAACGGCGTACGGTATCCAGTTCCGTTTCGGGTAACACTTCGTCGCCCTGTATATAAAAAGCCCAATCGGCATCTGCGGGTACGGCTGCATAAGCCTTATCCGTTTCCAGGGCCAGCACACGGCCGCCTTCGCGCAGGGCATCGTCCCATACGGTATCGATAATACGTATACGTCCCGGGGCAATACCGGCAATAAGTTCGCGGGTGGCATCCGTTGAATTCCCTACGGCCACCACTACTTCCCCGCACAGCGGCAATATAGACAATATGGCTTCCCGTATAGGATAATCGTAAGTAAGGGCATTGCGTATAAATGTAAAGCCAACCACTTTCATGCTGCTGCAAAGTACGCAAAAAGAATACTACGCATCAATATTCCCGTTCTGTTGTATTTTACGTAAGGCCGGGGTAAGTTTAGGGTTAAATGTGTTGGAGTAAGGCTGTAGACCTGGCAGTTGCTGTGCCTGCTGCAGCGGCATTTTGCCATCGGCATAGCGGCATAGTGCTTTAAAGGCCGGATGTTTTTCGTTTTTAAGTACCAGCAGAGCCGCGTTAAATCCCGATTTCACAGCAATAGGTACACCTCCTCCGAGTTCGGCCCAGTGTCCGCTCAGGTACAGGTTACCAATACGTGTTTTATGATGCGCAATGCCGGCACGTATATTTTCCCAGCCCGGCCTTGCCCCCATTATACTACCGTTTTTATTGCCGGTATACCGCCAGTGTGTAATAGGTGTAGCTATATCGCAGTATACGATGTGCGGCCCTATTTCTATTCCCAGTGCGGCCTCTACACGGGCAATAAGAACCGCAGCATACTGTTGTTTAAATGCATCGTAAGCCCCGGTACGCTTACGCCCGCCCTGCTCATCGGTATCGGTATGCCAGAAATCGGCATAACCAAATTCGGCAGGTGCATACAGCGTTAAGGTACCCATGCCTTCCGGTGCCAGTGAGCGGTCGCGCAAGGAAGGAGCAAGCACACTTATTCCCACTTCGTCCGGCGGACCTTCCGAATGATTCTTGCGCGCTATGTTATCCCTGGATACAAACAGCAGTTCCTCTCCAAACCCCAGCAGCGACGGGCAGCAGTCGAGGCCCAGCGAAACCGTTACCGAAGAGGCATACAGCGATGCCTTCCGCAACTTGTTCCGGAAGCTGTCCGGGATCATTCCCTGCGGCAGCATTTTTTCGTACAGTGTTTCCACATCGCAGGCTGCAATTACATACCTGGAAGCATATACATATCTTTTGCCACGGTGCCGGAATACCACACCACGGCTCTGTCCGGCCTCCACACATATACGCTCGGCCCGGCACTGGTAAAACACATTGCTGCCCAGTTCATGCAGCATATGTACCAGCCATTCAGGGAATACCTGGCTACCTCCCCGGGGCGGCAACTGGTAATCGGCATAATAGGCCCAGCCTACCGGTACCAGGCACGACAGCAGATCGGGCTCGGAGCAAAAAATCTTATGCAATGCCGGCTCTTTAAAATAGCGGTTCAGTCCCCTGCGTACCCCATCGTTACCCGAATATCTCAGAAAACGCATAAAAGGCACTCCAAACTGCAGCATTTTAAGTCCGTATCCCATCCGGGCCAGCGGGCTCATAGTTTCGGCAGAGCGAAACTGCGTACCCATATTCTTAAAGGCTTTACCCAGCTTGCGGGCATCAGCAAAAAAACGTTCAATACCTTTTTTTTCGTGAGGGAAGTCCCGTATCCAGGTATCGCGGAGCTCGTCCGGGTTATTACTGAGTGTATAATCGAACGATTCGCCTTTATACCTGCGGATTATCTTCTGGCTGTCTACCTTCGGAAAATCGCTGCCCAGCCATTCGAAAATACGGTATACCAGGCCTCCTTCGCCACACTGGTTAAGCCAGTGAATGGCTGTATCGAAACGAAATTCTTTACGCTGAAAACCGGCCAGGTATCCTCCGGGGCGGGCATCCATTTCCAGTACGCACACCTTTTTACCACTGCGGGCAAGAACGGCGGCCGTTGTAAGACCACCGATACCTGCACCTATAACGATTACATCTGCTTCGTGGTAGTCCGGGATCTTTTGCATACTGCGCTAAGAAACAACACAAAAACGGATTTAGCTGCATAAGGCCCTAAAAAAGCTGATTTATTCAACAGAATATACCCTTACATACAACCTGTGTTCAGCCTGCGGGACTCAGCTGTTACGATCGGAATACAGCTGCCGGGTTTTAATCTTATGCAGCAGTTCCAGCGAACGTTTTATGCGGCTGTCTACATTTTTTACACTGGTAATATAATTCATAAGTCCCCGTTTTTTGCCGGTGCTAAAGGTCTCGAATATGGCCCGGGCCTCATCGTCCTGTTCCAGCGCGGCCTGGAACTCTTCGGGTATCTCCAGGTATTCTGTATCGGCCCAGCTAAACTGTACCCGAACCACATCGCCCTGCTTTATTTTCGCCTCGCGGCGTAAGGGGCCGCCTACCATAAAGAATTTAGCTCCTGAGCGTTCGCTCTGCACCGCCAGGTTAAAAGGGGTAACCCCGTTCAGCAATCCCTGGGCGCGCAGGCGGCCTTTGGGCAGTACGGCCACAATTTCTGCAGGCAGGTACAGGCCCGTATGCGCCTCTTTTTCCAGCCATTCCAGCTGTGTGCTAAATGAAAAAGTAAACTCCATTCTGTCAGAACCATTTTTTAAAGCGGAAATACAAAAAGAGCACCGATGCAATCAGTATCATGCTCATAATTACGATCAGGAAACCATAGGGATGATCTTTCAGCGGCAGCACCTCAAAATTCATCCCATAGATACCTGCCAGCAGGTTAAGTGGTATAAATACCGCCGAAACAATGGTAAGCACCTTGGTAATATTACCCAGGCGGGTGTTAGAAGTACTTATATGCACATCCATCAGTCCGTTGGCCATATCGCGCACATTCTCGGTATTTTCGGCCACCTGCACTATATGCTCGTGCAATTCCTTCAGGTACTTCAGTGTACGTTTCTCAAACACTTTTTCTTCGGCATGCAGCATCAGGAATATGGCTTCTTTAAGCGGGAATATGGCTTTACGCAGCAAAAGAGCTTCTTTTTTAAGCCGGCGTATGCTACCCAGCGACTCTTTACCCGAACTGCCCAGTATTTCGTCTTCGGTACGTACAATATTTCCCTCTACCAGGTCCAGCACCCAAAAATAGTTATCCACCATTACATCGAGCAGGGCATACAGCAGGTAATCGGCTTTACGCAGGCGTATGCGGCCGCCCGCGCTCCGTATACGGTCGCGTACCTTATCAAATACATCGCCGTGTTTAAACTGGAATGTAAACAGCATATTAGAAATCAGCAGGAACGACACATGCTCTTCCAGCACATAACCTCCCGGTTCGCGGTACAGCATTTTAGCCGCTGCAAAGGCATAGCCGTCGTATACCTCGAAGCGGGGCCGGGTATCGTAATCCAGTATATCTTCTACCACCAGGCGGTCGACGCCGAATGCTTCCACGATCTTTTCAAAAATGCTTATATCCGAGGTGCCTTCTACGTTTACCCATACGGTTTCGCCGCTGTCCTTAAGCAGGAACACCTCTTCTATACTGCCGCAGAGCGCTTCGCTGCATGTATTTTCCGAATATTTTATATACGATATGCGAACGGGACCGCTGTCGTCGGCCAGCGAAATAATGGTACCCGGCGGCAATCCCATTTTTTTGGCTGCAAATGTCATACTTTCTCTTTTTTAAAAGGCGAAATACGGTTGTGGATACGTATGGCACGTACCGAGAACCATATACCCAGCACCAGTGATACGCCGGCTCCCACCCATGCATATACCGAGTCGGTAACAAACAGCGAAAAATCGTAGGCACCATGTATAAGTACAGGTATAAGCAGCGAAAGGCCAAAGTACCAGGTTCTTCTGTTTTTGCGGTATTTGGCCAGGCCCAGGTAATAGCCCATACTTATGGCAAATACCGTATGTGCCGGAATGGCGGTAAAAAGGCGTAATACGGCTATGGATACTCCTCCTGCATTTACATACAGCAGGTTTTCCACAAAGGCAAAGCCCATAGATACCATTACCGAATAAGTGATACCGTCGTAAGGTTCATCGAAATCGCTGCTGCGGTAGGCCAGCAGTATTACAGCTACCCATTTCCAGAATTCCTCGATAAGGCCTACAAAAACAAAGGCCGAGAGCAGTATACCTGCAATACCCGATTCGCGCGGTTTATCGAAGATAAGGTCGGCTGTAAGTTCCATAATTACAATGGGTATACAACTGAGCATACCACCCAGAAAGCAGAACATAAGCCTGCGGAAGGGCTCTTTTTCCCATTTATCTCTCCAGTATACAAGGCCGGCTACCGCTACAACAGGGGCCAGTGCCAGCGCAAACACGATCAGGTAATCCATATGTGCCCCAAGGTACTGTTTTTTTCAGTTACCGTTTATGCACAATGGATGTTCGCACATCTACGCCCGGCAGGGCGGGGCTTGTATACGTTCTTTTTACTATCTTCGTTATACAAAAGCAATGACCCGGTACAACAGCGAAATAAGCGACGAAGAGCTCATGGCCAGGGCCACAGAGGGCGATCGCCTTGCGTTTGCCGCTATTTACGATCGCTGGTCGGGCCGTATTTTTGGCTTTTTCCGGAAAATGCTCTGGCAAAATCATGAGCTTGCCTCCGATTTTACACAGGATCTTTTTTTAAAAATTGCCGAAAAACCAGCCGCTTTTAATCCGCAGTACCGTTTTTCTACCTGGGTATATACCCTGGCATCCAATATGTGTAAAAATGAGTACCGCAAGCAAAGTATACGGCACCATGTAAGCAGCGACGACGATAACCTGAGCCGCACACTGAGCGATACCATGTACGAAAGCCCCGAACGCCTGATCGACAGCCGTAATTTTGAAAATAAACTGCAACAGACACTGGCTACCTTATCGGAAGAACACCGTACCGTTTTTGTGCTGCGCTACAAAGAAGAGCTTAGTATGAAAGAAATAGCCGAAGTTACCGGAGTTTCGGAGGGTACCGTAAAATCGCGCCTGTTTTATGCCCTAAAAAAGATCAGTGAACAGGTAAAAGATTTTCAGTTTGATTGAACGAAAAATACATATATGTGTAAATAAACGAACAAGGTGAATGAAGAACAGAACATAGAACGTATAGAGGCCCTTTTGCAGAAAGGCAGCTTCGCACAGCTGAGTGCCGAAGACAGGGCCTTTTTGCTTGCAGAGGGCATCGACGAGCAGGCGTTCCGTTTCCTGGCTCAAAGTATGGTTCCGGATACGGAGCCTGTGCCTGAATTACCCGAAACTGTGCGCAATAACGTACTGGCTGCATTCGATGCACATGCCGCCCCCTCTCCTGCAAAGCCCGGCGCTTCTTCTTCCGCAAACAGTCCCCTGCGTATATCGTTCCTTAAATATGCAGCGGTGGCTGCCGTTTCGCTTACAGCAGTTATTACCCTGTTTTTTATACTAAAGCCCAACCGCAACCTGAACGAGCATGTGGCCCTGGAAACAACACGGCCTTCGCAAACAGATTCGAATGTAAATACCCTGCTTAACCAGCCTGTGGCAGCCGCTGCCGCCGATACACTGCGTAACGCTGCCAACCTTAACAGGAATAGCCCGGGCGAAGTATATATGTACGACTATGATGCCAGCGGTGCCGGAATCACTATGGCAGCCCCCGAGCAGCCGGTGGAGTTTTCGGCAAAACAGAATGCTGCCGGCGAAACAGACAACGACGATGTAACGTATATAGAAAAAACAGAAGACGAAAAAATACGCTTCGAACGTAAAGACGATATCAGCTCTCCCCCAAGCAATACCATTGCACTGGCCGAGGTACAGATAAAGGAAAGCAACAGACTGAGCAGCAAAGACAAAGAAAACAAAGAGGCCGCCAAGGGAAAGAAATCGTTTGCCTATGACAGCCAGGACCAGAATACCCGGAAAAAGGAAGAAATAGCCGTATCGCAGAGCAGCGGCCCCGGACGTACAGCACCGCCTCAATATCCCGACATACGCGATGTGGCCGATGCCCGTTATAAAGGCGGTTACAAAGCCTTTGAAATATTTGTAAGCTCTAACCTTCGTACGCCCTCTTCGCGCAGCCTGTATTCGCAGGCCGAGAACACCGTAGTAATGGAAATAGATATAGACCCGAATGGCGTTATTGCCCGCAGGGCTGTGGTTTCTTCACCAGATGCAGAACTTACACTGGCTGTAAATCAGCTGCTCGATAAGCTGCCGGCCTTTGGCAAAGGCGAATCGGTTACCGTGCAGGTTCCCTTCCGGTTTCCTTAACCGGCACTGCCGTACATACGGGCATAAAAAGCCGAAAGTACTTCTTTCATAACCACAGCCGGCAATACATTCAGTATGCGGTTTATATTGGCCATACGTCTGGGCAGCTCATTCATATCAATACCCAGGCGGCTCATTATACGGTACAGTACTTCTTCCGAATAGCCGTCAGCCGATTCTTCGGCTACTATTTTTTCCACTTCGGGGTAAATGCTGCCGCGCACCTTTTGCACACAATATTCCAGGTCGCGAAGGAATTCTGTTTCTACCCCGGTATGCGAACGGTTTATGGTAAGGTGTATATTGGCAGGGCATACATCCGAAGCCAGCTGCAGCTGTACCTTCCAGCCCAGTTCGTCGAGCTCGTCGTTCAGTTCAAAAATATTTATATCGCTGTCGGTTACAAAGTCGATAAGACTGGCTTCGGGATCGCTTACAATGTGCAGACCGGGTATAGCCTCTATACCGCTGCGTATTTGTTTTACGGTATGCATGGTTTCGCGGGCCAGGCGGGCATAGCCCTCTTCGCCGTAGTAATTGAGCACGGCCCAGGCACCGGCAGTTGGCCCGCCCGTTTTACTGCTGAGCATGGTGGGGTTTACAATGCTGTAGCCCGTCCAGTCGGTACATACAAAATACTGGTATTTACGATGGGCATGGTTCCGGTGCATAAGCACACTGCAACCTTTGGCAGCATAGCCATATTTATGCAGATCCAGCGATATGGATGTTACGCCGGGTACGCTAAAATCCCAGGGACGTACCTGCATTCCGGCCAGGCGCATTCCGGCCAGCAACAGTCCGCCTATACAGGAATCCACATGCAGGGGAATATTCTTTTCCAGGGCCAGCAGCCCCAGTTCTTCTATAGGATCAATTACCCCAAAGGCATACGAAGGTGCCGAAGCTACCAGCATAATGGTATTGGGAGTTACGGCACGGCGCATGGCCTCCGTATCGGCTCGCATATCTGCAGCTACCGGCACCGTAACCGGTTTTACATTAAAATACGAGCAGGCTTTATAAAACGAGGAATGCACCGTGTAAGGTAAAATAATCTCCGGCTCGGTAATGCCTTTTTCGGCACGGGCACGGTCGCGGGCGGTTTTTACACTCAGCAGCAGACTTTCGGTGCCACCGGTGGTGAGGTGCCCTACGGTTTCGGCATCGCCCTGCAGCATCGTACGCAAAAAATCCATAATCTCGTTTTCCATATGCATCAGCGATGGAAAAGCGGTGGGATCCAGGCCATTTTCGCTCAGGTATTCGGTATAGGCCTGTTTAATAAGGTTCTCTGCTTCGGGTTCGGCCGGGTATACATAACTGAACAGCCTTCCGCTGCGCCAGTTTATATCGTTTTTGCGAAGGGTGTGTAATTCTGCAAGAATCTGTTGTGCCGGACGGCCGGTTTTAGGAATCGTCATTGTTTGTTAAGCGGGATATTTTTAGGTTAAAAAATACGCAGAGAAAATGTAAGGTTATTTCTGATTTATATACTGAATTTTTCGGGCAGAGTATGGCTTCGGCCTTTGTTCTGCTCTTTCAGGTACACCATAAGAGGTGCAAAATAATCGAGCATGGGTTTGGCCGAAATACCGCTTCCGAGGTGTTTCTGCATATCCTCGCGCCAGTCTACGGTAGCACCGGTCTTCATTACATCCGAAAGAAACCTGCCTACTTCTTTATTACCGTAGTAATTGGTATTGTGGGGGTCCTGCTTCAGGATATTGCGGGCGATATGATCGTGAAACTGGAACAGCAGCACACCGGAGAGGGCATAATCGTAATACTGCGCGGGATCGTCGTTGATATGGGTTTTAGTAGCTGCATCGCAGTACTCTTCGCCACGGGCCGAAGGCGGCACAATACCCTGGCATTTTTCTACAATCTCCCACCAGCGTTTGTTGTACTCAGCGGCAGGCAGATCTTTAGCATATAGTTCATGTTCGAACTCGGTCATGGTACCGGCAGCCCAGGGTAGCAATACTACATAACTCAGGGCTTCTTTCAGCAGTACGCGGGTTTCGTCGGTCTTTACATCGGCGGGCACCAGTTTGTATTGCTGCAGAAAGGGCTTTTGCATGGAAGCCAGCCCGATCATGGTACCAAAAGCCTCGTGATAGGCCCGGTTAGCACCGTTGCGAAGCACCAGCGGCACTTCGGGGTTCGAGTAGCTCATGTAGTAATAGATATGTCCCAGCTCGTGCAGGGTAGTCTCCCACCATTCGGAATTGGGTTCTACGCTCATCAGGGAACGGATGTCCTTATCGTAATCCATATGCCAGGCAGAGGCATGGGTGTTCTTTTTGTAGGAAGCCCCCGGCTTCAGCGGGTACAGGTCAGACTTTTCGTAGAAAGAAGCCGGCAGTTTCGGGAAGCCGAGGCTCACATAAAAAGCTTCGCCCTGTTCCACAATCCATTCGGGCTTTTTGGTCTTAAGCGAATCATTGGCATTCAGGCCTTCTACCTGTACCAGGGCTGTCCAGTCCTGGCCCCAGCGGTTGGGCAGCCAGTGTGCAGGCAACATTTGCGGTACGGGCTGTTTGTATTTTTCGGCCAGGGTATAACGTGCCCAGGTGTGCAGTTCGCGGTACAGCGGCCATACCTCGCCTACCAGCTGGCGGCAGAGATCGGTCATTTCCGCAGACGTCATTCCGTAGTCGGACACCTGGTATTCGAAATAATCTTTATAATCGAGGGCCTGTACCGTACGGTTGCGGAGCGACTGCAGCTCCACCAGGCCGGGTTTGAGGCTTTTACCCACTTCTTTACTGGCATTCCATACAGCCAGGCGTTTATTTACATCGGTTTCGGTACGCAGGGCCTCGTCGATCTCATTGGGTGTAATTTCCTTACCATTCAGCATAAAGCGGTATCCGAACAGTGCTTTGGTCTGGCGGTTCTGCGCATCGATGCGCTGTTTTACGAGCTCACCGGCCGTTTCGGGATTATTACCAGCCATATACAGTATGGCATTCAGCTGGCGTACCTGCAGTGGTGTAAGCTCCGCCTTATCCTTCAGGAAAGCACGTACTTTTTCAATTACCTCTGCACTGCCTGTGAATGCAGAATAGGCTTCATCGGCCGCAGCGGCTTCCTTTTCGGTAAGTGTATCGCCTTCCACAATACGTGTATTAAGCTTCCACTGGGCTTCCGAAGAGGCCGTTACATAACGCTGCCAGTCGGCATTATAGGTATCGAGCCAGGACTGTACTTCCTTTTGCCGGGCGGTGTTCTCTTTTGCAGTACCGGGGTTTTTGCAGGCCAGCAATGCCAGCAGACAGGCTGCGGCTATGGTAAATTTCTTCATACGTGCCGATTGTAATGTTGTTTTACGAAGATAGAAGAAAAATAGAGTTTTACATAGTGATTGAACGCTTTCCTTTATATTTATGCCAATGAAACTGCTGATCTTCCTGACCGTTTTTTGTACATCCGTAACGGCAGTCTGCACACAAACCCTGCTGAGCGAAAAAATATATGCAGATGCACATGCCTCCTTCGAACCCCGGGCCATGGCACTGCACAGCAATGGTAACGTGTATGTTACCGGCCGTTACGAAACCAGCACAGGTTACTATACCACACGCAACGGCAAAACCGTTGTGGCCGATACTAGCCTGCCCAGGGGCACACATATGTTTATACTGCGTTTCGACTCCACGGGCAAAATGCTGCAGCGAATATACCTGCCGGCCCTCGAAGGACTTGACATACGAATTACCCGCAGCGAAAATATATTAGCCTGCGGATTCCTGAACGGCTACAGAGAAGAAAACTACGAAGGCGACCGTACCCAGGGAGTTTTTGCATGCCTGCTTAACCCGCAGCTGGAACCGATATGGAAACAGACGTATCCCCTGCGCTACAATTCCGTTCCGCAAAAGATTGTGGAAGGAGCCGACGGAAATATTCTGATCCTGGCAAATGCCGAAACAAAGACCACTCCCAACAGCTTCGGACGAAACGACGTTATCGCCTCCCGCTGCATACTCACCGACTCCGGCGGCAAATTACTGAAAGACACCCTGATGTTTGCACCGGTATACGAGGTGCCGCACAGCCTGCATCCGTATGATGCCTGCGCCAGTGACAGCGGTTTTGTATTGCTGGGTCATTACCAGTATCCGGGTAAAAGCGAAGTACTACTCGTAAGTGACCTGAACCCCTCACTAAAAGCTTACCGGGGGGCGAATATCGTGTATTATAAAGAGAACAGCGACGAGCGCCAGAACGTAATAGCCGGGCACATGTGTATAAATAACAACCAGGTTTTTGCAGCCGGACTGAGCCAGTTTGCCGAACAGAAATTTTTTGTGCGGGCACTGGGCACAAAACTACAGTCGCTGTTTACCCTGCGTATGCCGGGCAAAATGCTGGAAATACCCATCATCGGTGCCCTGCCTCATGAAGGTGCAGTAGTATTCAGCCGCAACGACCAGAAAAAACCCTTGCTGTATTTCATAAACGCAGAAGGAGAAATGAATACCCAGACCCTGACAAACAGCCTGCACAGCATTAAAGACCCGCAGGCTGCGGCAGTACGCGGGAATACACTGTACCTGCTGGCTGGGATACGTATGGGTGAGGAAGACGGCGTATACCTGGCCCGGGTACGCTTAAAATAAGGTATTGCTGCGGATAAGTCCGGGGCGTTTCAGTTCCAGACCACATACTACATTTACACGTTCCACCAGGTAATCGGTAAGTTCGGGCGAATCTTTTTCTTCGTGCTGATGCATAAAGAAATACACATTGTGTATACCCCGGTTTATCCAGCTGTTCAGGCGATCCACCCAGGCGTCGATACGCTCATAATCGGTGCGGTGCAGGTTATTTCCCACAAAACGTATAAAGGTTTCCGGCAGGGTAAGTTCCATATGAGCACAGTCGCGGCGGCCCGAAGTATCGGTAATAACGGCCCCCACAGAAAGCCCACGCAGGGTTTGAAAAAGTTCAGCACGCAGCTCTGGGTCAGCAAACCAGGAAGGATGCCGCAGTTCCAGGAAAAAACGTATATCCTTAGGCAGCGATTGCAGGTAAGTAAACAGCTGTTCTTTACGTACCGGGGCATATTTTTCGCTCAGCTGCAGAAAAACCGGCCCCAGCGAAGGGCCAAAGGCCTGTATACCGGCCAGAAAAGCATCGGTAAGGCGGCGGGCCTGTTCGCCTGAAAGGTCGCTGTAATGACTGATAACCTGCGGTACTTTAGGACAAAATTTAAAATTGCGGCCTGCCGCTTTTTCGGCCCAGCGGGCAATTACCTGTTCCGGGTAAATCTGGTAATGTGTGGCATTAAGCTCGATGCAGTTAAAATGCCGCACATAATGATCGAGGAAGGCACTTTCCTTTGTACCCTGTGGATACAGTTTACCAATCCAGTCTTTACGGCCCCATTTGGCACAGCCGATGTACACATTAAGACCAGCACTGCGTTTCCCCTGTAATATTTCCTGAGCCAGGGGCCCGTCCGGGGCCAGTTTAAAATCGGTTTTCTCGATATCCTCTGCCTCTATTTTCCCAAAATCCATGTTCAAACATACGTATTTCTGTTTAGGTTAAAAATGCAGAAATACCGGCATGCATACACAAATACAGGAGCATCTGCGGCTCGTAGCCACAAAAAATGTAAGTTTGGGCACGAAAGTACTTTTCAGATGCAGGATTATTTGCAACGTATAAATATGGATTCGTGCTGGCTGATAAAGATCGGAGATACCCGCTTCCTGGTAGATCCCTGGCTTACGGGCAGCGAAACCGACGGTTTTAAATGGCTTAACCGGCAATGGCATGTGCACGAGGTAATGAAGCCCGGAGAACTACCCGAATTCGATGCCATACTTATTACCCAGCCCTACGACGACCATTGCCATATAGCCAGCCTGCGGCAGATTGCCGGTAACAAACCCATACTGGCCGACCGCCGGGCTTCTGCCAAAATACGCCGCCAGCTTAAAAATGCACAGGTAATTACCCTCGACGAAAAAAAGCGGACCAAAACCCTTTTCAACAATGTATCGCTTTACATATCACCTACCGATAAGCTATACAATGGCTGCGTAATTCAATCCGGCGAAAAAACGCTTATTTACCTGCCACACGGTATCGAAATAAAACAACGTTACCTGAAACATTTTCCTACGCAGGCCGGAGTGGTGCTAAGCTCCGCCTCCACGTTCCGGCTTCCGTTCTGGCTGGGCGGACTGGTAGCCAAAGGCATAAGCAATATACAGGAAATTCAGCGGCACTTTAATCCCCGATGTATATACACCACGCACGACGAGCCCAAGGAAGGCGTGGGACTGGTAAGCATTTTTGCCCGTAAACACTATCCTACCCAGGCCGAACTCGATGCCGCCTGCGGCGGAACGGTACGCATACTGCGAGGGCATGCAAAAACCGGGTTCTGACCTTATGCCTGCTGCGGACCAAACACCCGAGCCAGGTGCGCCAGGTACTCTTTACGGTAAGCTTCTACCCGCTCGGGAGTAGCATTTTTTTCCATATCATGAAAATGAAAGCCCGGTAATTTCGCCATACCCGTAAAGGCATTCATACGATGGAAACCAAACATCACACCATCGTCCACCGATTTTTCCAGGAAAAATTCGCCCGTTAATGTAAAGGCTGTTGCCGGGGCATTCCAGCTGGTGGTAAGCATATATGTACGGCCATGCATCAGGCCTCCGCTGCCATAATTAATATCCGGATTGCTGCGGCTGCGACCGTCGCTGCGGTAAATACCTTTCTGATGCCCTGCGGTAAAAACCTCATCGAGGTACTGTTTAAAGCGGAACGGCAGCTGAAACCACCATACCGGCGTATGATATATAATTACATCGGCCCATACAAACTTTTCCGCTTCGGCATCCGCATCCCAGGCATCGTTTATATCGGTAATACGCAGTTCGGCACCGGTAAAAAAGCCGGCTGTCCATTCGGTGATCGTTTTATTGAATGTTCCGCCCGAATGTGCAAATTTCTGTCCTCCGTTAATGACAAGTATTTTCTTCATTTTTATACGTTTGCCGGAAGTTTATTCCCCGGTCTGTTTGTTTTACGATACAAAATTAAGGGCACTTAATTCATCATCAAAATAATTTAAATTGTACTTTTATATCATAAAAATAATATATTATGATTCTGAACCTGGAATGGCTGCGCACGTTTAAAGCGATTTACGAAACGGGTACACTCACCGGTGCCGCCCAGTCCCTTTATATTTCACAGCCCGGGGTAAGCCTGCACCTGGGTTCGCTGGAAGCCTATACCGGCAGCAAACTGTTCGACCGTTCTGCCCGCAAAATGGTACCTACAGAACAGGCCAAAGTGCTGTACAATTTTATACTGGAACCTCTTGGCAAACTGGAAACGGCCGAGCAGCTGTTTCATCGCAGTACGCGTAAAGACCGGGCTACCATCAGCATCGGGATGTGTTTCGAAACCTTTCAGTTTACCCTGGAGCCGCATATTTCGCAGCTGCCTTTTAACGTAATTATTAAATTCGGCGAATATCCCGAAATGCAGCAAGACCTTGATAAAGGTCTGCTGGACCTGATTATTACGCCACAGAAAGGCAGTCAGAAAAACCTGGAATACCAGCCTTTTTCCAGCGAACGGATTGTACTTATAAGCGGTGGAAAGACTGATACTCTAAAGCTGGAAAAACAGTTAAAGAAAGGCGATACCAATGCTGCGCGCCAATGGCTTAAACAACAGATATGGTACAGTACGGCCGGCGATATGGAACACCTTAAAAAATTCTGGAACATCCATTTTGGCGAGCATCCTGATTTTAAGCCCAACTACATCGTACCTAATATCTGTTCCATTGTGCGCTGCCTGAGCCATGCCGAAGGTTTTGCCATAGTGCCCGATTTCCTGTGCCGTACCGAACTGGCAAACGGAAAAATAAAGCTGGTATGGGAAGGCAGCACACCCATCGAGAACACCCTGTATTTCGGCACCCGCAAAAAAACCATGTATGCCCCGGAGATCAGCCGCATAAAACAGATTTTCGAAGAGGGTATGTAAGCCTGTCCCGAAATTGTTTGAATTTCGCAAGCATGTGTTTGATTCACATACATACGGGGCGGATATGCCGTTTTACTTTTGTATCGTTAAAAACATCATTGTTACAAGCTATTAAACGTATACAATTATGCAAGCGGAAAACAATTATACAGGCATATGGGTAACCGCCAACGGCTATATACGGCAGGAACTTCTTCCTGACGGACGTTACGACGAAACGCGCGGAACGCGTAAAAGCGCCTATACCGGGCGTTACCGCATCAGCGGCAATTATATTATGTACTGGGACGATATGGGCTTTACAGCCGATGGTAACTTTAGCAACGGCGATACCCTGCATCACGGAGGCTATGTTTTTTACAGAGAAAATAAACAGCCGGCAAGCGGCAATATTTAAGTATCTGCACTATCTTTAAGCTATGGCAAAGACGGAAACACTCGAAGACTTCTACAGGCAAAAGTTTAACTGGCTCCCCGAGAACCTCCAGAAAGACATCGGGCATTTTAACGTATTCCGCACCGAAGACTGCAGCGGGCCAGGCAAAGCGCCGGTGCGCTACAGCCGCCGCGATTATTACAAAATAGCCCTTATCCGAGGTCGAAATGCCTACCATTATGCCGACCGCAGCATTGAGGTAAACGGCAGTACCCTGCTGTTCTTTAGTCCGCTGGTGCCTTATACCTTTGAGCGGCTTACCGACGATAACAGCGGCTTTTTTTGTATATTTAAAGATGCCTTCTTCGACGAACGCCTGCGTGGAGGTATACGCGATATGCCCATGTTTCAGCCCGGCAGCAAACCGGGATACGAACTCAGCAACGAGCAGGAAAAAGTAATATCCGGCATTTTTGAAAAAATGCTGGAAGAGATTGGTTCGGACTATACCTACAAATACGATCTGATACGGAATTACGTAACAGAGATGATCCATTACGCGCTCAAGATGCAGCCGGCGGAGACCCTGTACCACCATGCCGATGCCAATTCGCGCATTACGGCGGTATTTACCGAACTGCTGGAGCGGCAATTCCCCATAGAGTCGCCCGAGCAGCGTTTTTCTCTGCGTTCGGCCCGCGATTTTGCCGAAGAACTTTCGGTGCACGTAAACCATCTGAACCGCGCCATACGCCTTACCACGGGTAAAACCACCAGTGCACACATCTTTGAGCGGCTTACCACCGAGGCCAAGGCTCTGCTGCGCCATACCAACTGGAATATTTCGGAAATAAGCTACTGCCTCGGTTTCGAAGATCCGGCGCATTTTAACCACTTCTTTAAGAAGCAGACCAGCCTTACCCCCTCTGCCTTCCGGGCCTGATCTCTTATGCGTTGATACAGATAAGCTCCATAGGAAACCTGCTGCTTATATACCATCTGCCAGACTATAAAGGCAAAGCTGCGGCCTGTTACCTGCACAGCCGCTTCTTTCCGCCGGGACTCTGGCAGCGTTTGCGTACCCTGCCCTTTTTAAGTACGGGCAGCAACATTTCGTACATACTAAACAGCAAAGAAGACCGGGATGCCGGGCAGATCTTTGATAAAATGCAGCAGGAAGCCGGGTCGGGCTACCTGTTCAGCGCCGAGCTGCAGCGCACCTACCTGATAGAGCTGTTTCACCTGCTGCTGAAAGTACAGCAAAAACAGCAACAGGCCTGAAGAACATTCTAAAAAGCCTATACAAGCCGAAGTTGCAGCGGCTGCCTCAGACATCATTATAGATATACGCTTTTAAGCATTCTGCAGCATTGTTTGAATGATACAATGATCCGTTTGAATGCCATAAGCCGGGGCTCCTGAGGCCAGTATACCTTTGCATCATTCCATTATGAATACAAATAATTCTTTAAACACAACAGATTATGAAGAACAAGGTATGGTTCGTAACGGGCGCCTCGAAAGGACTGGGGTTGTCCCTCGTAAAAAAACTCCTGAACGCGGGCTACCGGGTGGCAGCCACATCGCGCGATCCCGAACGTATGCAGCAGTCCGCCGGAGCAGGGCCTGAGCGCTTGCTGGCGCTGGACATGCAACTTACCGATGAAAACAGCGTGGCCGCTGCTGTGCAACGCGCCGTGGAACATTTCGGCCGTATAGATGTAGTGGTGAACAATGCGGGTTATGGTATGATAGGCGCACTGGAAGAACTTAGCGACGAAGAAGCCCGCGCCAATTTCGACGTAAACGTTTTCGGCAGCCTGAACGTAATACGTCAAAGCCTTCCCTACCTGCGTGCACAGGGTTCCGGACATATTTTCAACATTGCTTCCATAGGTGGTTTCAGCGGCACTTTCCCGGGATTTGGCATTTACTGTGCCACTAAATTTGCCATGCATGGCTTTTCCGAAGCCCTGGCCGAAGAAGTAAAACCTTTTGGTATACAGGTTACTATAGTGTCTCCGGGTTATTTCCGTACGGAGTTCTTAAGCAGCGATTCGCTGGCCCTGCCGCAGCAGGAAATGGATATATACAAAAACGTACGTGAAGCTCAGCACACACATCAGAACAGCTATAACGGGCAGCAGCCGGGCGATCCGGACAAGGCTTCCGACCTGATGATACAGGTTTCTGAAAGTACAGCGCCTCCCCTGCACCTGTTTCTGGGACAGGATGCCTATGCATTGGCTGCACAGAAAATAGAAGCACTGCAACACGATCTGGAACAGATGCGCACAGCGGCAACCGCTACCAACCTGTAACAAATGGCTGCAAAGCATTACCGGGCCGGAGCTTATATATGTTCCGGCCTTTTCTATTCCGGCAATCAGTATGGCAGGGTATGCAAGGTATACGGTTCCCAGCCCTGCATGGTGGCAATATCTACGGGCAGTACACATCCCCCGCCCGACCTGCCGTAATGCAGTGCCGAAATAAGATAGGTACTCCCCGATACCGGCAGCAGTTTGCCCGGAATAAAATCGCCTTCTGCGGGGTACCTGTATACGGTTTTGAGTTGCAGTCCGGAGCTGAAACGCAGCAGGGCAAGCGAAGTAAGCTGTCGGGCAAAATCGTTGCCGGGTTCATGTATAAAATAACTTACACTGGCCAGCAGCAGCACATCCCCATCGGGCAGCACGGATACATCGCTTATGCGGAGGGCGGTTTCTTTTCCCTTACGTTTACTAAAATCGGCCTCCTGCGCCGGAGTACGTATATCGTCTCTGCTGCGGTACAGCATACCTCCGAAAGAAGTACCGGCAAGTATCCCGCCTTTTTCGTCGGTATGTATCAGTAATCCGTCGCGGTAGCGTACATCTTTCTTTATTACCAGCAGGTAACCTCCGGCAAAGGGCCTCAGCATAAGCGCCCGGCTGTTTTCGGTTCCGTAGGTCTGCTGCCATACGACATGACCGCTGCTGTCGGCACATGCCAGTCGCAGGTCTGCATTGCCGCCGTTATCCCTGTGTAAAAAAAACATACGATTCCCGTCTGCGGTAGCAGCCATATCAACCAGCTCCTGGTCCTCCGGCCAGTCCGGGCTGCCATAGCTGATTCTGTCGAAGCTGCCGTTCGACGAATCGCTGATAACGATATGATACGTATCCTGCAGCATGACGCCGCCTTTGCCAATACCTGCCACTATAAAACGATTGCCAGACAGCGGCAGTACGCTCTGCACAGGGGCATGGAGCGCTCCGGGCCCCCAGCCCAGTACATTCAGGTCTGTATCCAGTATGGCCACAAAACGGTCGGAGTCGATATAATCCGTAGCTCTGCCTGCCAGCACAATACAATTACCTGCAGCCAGCATCTGTTTTATATGGATGGCAGGAGGCTTTCCGGGTAATTCTGTAAACACCCTGGTCCTTTTAATAGTACCCTGGTTATCCAATATGCAAAACAGGTAGCCAAATATGGCCTTATTTTCCACGAACTCTGTTTTACAGATCGCTGCCAGCACCAGGCGTTCCGCATCGATACGTACAGGCCCGTATATCTCCGGCAAACGGCCGAAGGTATCCGGTTCCAGGTAACGTAACTGTGCATACGAACGGGGCAGGCTCAGGCAGAGCAGAAAAAGCAGTATTATTCTTCCGGGTAATTTCTTCATCGGCAAAAATTCAGGTGGTTTGTTTCGTGCTAAGGTTCCGGCTCAGGCCGCTTTCTCCAGTATGGCCGGCAACAACGCCTCATATTCCTCCCGGCTGAGTTCCGTACCGGCAAAAAGTTCAAAATCAGCATAAAAATCGCGTATAAAGGCCTGTTCGCTGCGGGCACCTTTTACACTAAGGGCATACAGGGCAATGGCTTCTTCGCGTTCGCCCAGCATAAGGTGTGCATGCGCTTTGTTAAAGGGACAGCAGTACGTATCGCCTTCGTCGATACCCCTGCCGGCAAAATACAGTGCATCGCCCGGTTTACCGAACTTAATAAGATAATAGCTTAAATTTATATACGAAATAGTATAGGAAGGAGCTGTTTCCAGGGCCTTGCCATAACGCTGCATTCCTTCTTCCACATCGTTACGTAAAAAGCTCATTTTACCCAGTTCCGACCAGGCAGGGCCAAAGGATGGATTCATTTCCGTTACCTGCATAAAGGTTTCCTCCGCATCGCTCAGCAGACCGGCATCGCGCTGCGTAACGCCTTTATTATACCAGATAACGTGGTGTTCAGGAAACATCAGGCACAGCACCTTGTAACATTCCAGGCTCATATCGGCACGGCCGGCCTTTGCATATGCCTCACTAAGTGCATACCAGGTTTCGTAGTCTGCCGCATTTTCCAGCACAAGGTTCAGCAGGTCATTCAGCTCATCGTTCCCTTCCAGCGGTTCAAAACGGTCGAGGTCTACATAGGTTATCTGCTCATGCTGCAGCGGTTCAAACTCCATTGTTCCCAGGGGCAGTTCCCACACCTCTAAGTATCCTTCGTAGCCACGTTCTGCATGTATATGCTGCACCACAAAGGCCGTACCTGAGGGCAGCCAGGCAGCAGGACCGGTATAACTGCCGTCTGGCCATACCCGGCGAAACACTTCTGCTCCGTTTTCCAGTTCGTATACATACAGCGGGCCACCCAGGGTACATACGGCCAGCAGTCCACCGGCAGGATGAAAGGCCAGGGCCGATACCCGCTCCCCGTCGGGCAGGCTTATTATGCGTACAAGCTCTGCGTCTTCGGCCTGGTATACATATACCGAATTGTAATTACCACCAACGGCAAAGTATTCTTCGGTATACGAAAAAGCCAGCGCCTCAGGGCAACCGGGTTGCGGCAGCCTGCGCAATTCGTTACCGGCGGCATCGGTAAATACCAGGGCCTCTTCCCAGCCGTAATTGCAGAAATATGTACCCGAAGGCGATACATAACGTACGGCCGAAGGTGGCATCTGCGCACTTTCTGCACCGGTTTCCATATCCCATACATGCAGTATCTCGTCGTCGTACTGCACCCATACAATCCCCATCTGTTCACTGATGTTCAGGTTACTGAGCATACCCCTGGAAGGACTCCGGAAGAGCTCGCTCCAGTCTGCCGTTTCATAACAGACCAGTTCGTTGGCCTGGCTCAGCACATATACGCGGCTGCCATCGGCATTAAACACAAAACTATGCGGGGTAGCTTCTTCTTCGCTGCCTGTAAAAGGGTTCAGCAGCAGGGGTTTTGTATCGGGATGCGGCAGGTAAGGCAGGTAACGGCTGTCCAGCAGCAAGGCCCGTGTGGGATAGGCGGTACTGCCCCAGGCCATGCCTTCGTGCAGGTGCTGTATATAGGCCGCATCGGTAACATACACGTCGTAATCGGCCTGTACCAGTTTTTCCTCGTCGGGCCATTTTCCGTCGCGCTCGTAGTAAAAATCCTGCATCCCGGCATATTCTTCCAGGGGATAATTCCGCAGCTGTATACATTCTACCCGGTCAATATAATGCCAGGTATAAGCATCTACCCAGCTTTCGTCGAGTATGTAATCCACATCTATTTTATCGCCCAGCGGGCCGCCGCCGCCAAAACGGGTATCGGCTTTATCCCATAATACACGCAGGAAAAAACTATGGTCTTCCGGCAGGGGTTCATGACGTTTGTATTGTGTATCGTAATACACAACAAACACGCGGAGTCTCACTTTTTTCTGTTCCGGCCAGGTATGCAACACGCGTATTCCATAGAGATCTGTAGACATATCTTTAAATTTTCAGAAGGTTATGTTCTATTGTTACAAAAAAGATTCCGTTCGCTGCCTGGTATGGTTACGCTGCAGGCATAAGCCGGCATACCTGTTATAGCAGAAGGTACCGATTATCGTTTTTGTTTGGTTTGGGCTGCTAAATATACTACAAGTGAACTTAACATTGCAGCATAATATTCAACTTAGCAATCAAAGGGTATATACGCATTCTTAAATTCTCTGAGTCAAATTACAAATAGCACATTAATACCCAACAACTAAAACCTCTGCACACACACGCGGAAAGGGCCAGGCTTCTGCAGCCCGTTACTGCTTAAGCAAAAAGGTTTTATAAAATACCGCTCCGGCCTTCTGTGTTAAGGGGTTGTATGCCATGTAACAACGCCTCGGCGCAGCACCTGTACCGCGCTGTACCCCTGTTATACCCCGCCAGACCCGTACCTGTACTCCGTTGCACCTGTACAGCAACTGGTATGCACCTCTGTGTTACTCCGCCAGAGCAGTTCTGCAACTGCCCCGGAGCAGTACTGCAGTGGGTACAACGATATAACAGACTCCGCCAGCGGAGTTGTGGAACTCCGTTTACCCTGTACAGAACTCCGCCGTACCTGTTCCGGACTTATGCGCCGGAGCTCAGAATTCGATATCGGGATGGTTATCGGGCGAAGGTTTGCGGTAACGTCCAAACGGCAGTGCCAGCAGGCGGCCCAGGTTACTGTGTTCGGCTTTGGTGGGATAGGTATCGAGCCCGTAACGCAGCGTTTTAATGTCCTTCACTTCGGAAAATGTACGGAACATCCGGTCCCAGATGGAAAAAATATTTCCATAATTGGTATCGGTATAAGGCAGTTTATAATGATGATGCACCTTGTGCATATCCGGCGAAATAATAAGCCAGCTGATGGCTTTATCCAGCGCTTTGGGCAGACGTATATTGGCATGATTAAACTGCGAAAGTATTACCGACAGCGACTGGTACATCATAACCACCCACATAGGTGCACCCAGTATGGCCACCCCGGCCATGGTAAAAACAACGCGTATTACCGATTCCAGAGGATGGTGGCGGTTGGCGGTGGTAGTATCTACCAGGGGATCGGAATGGTGGATGAGGTGAAAACGCCAGAGGAATGTAATGCGGTGTTCGAGCATATGTGGCAGGTAAGCCCCGATGAGATCGAGCCCCATTACACCCAGCAGCATAAAAAGCCAGAGCGGCATTTCTGCCAGGTGCAGCAGCCCCAGCTGATGCGCATTGGTATAATCGCTTATTTTCAGGATAAGTATGGCAAACAAAAAGTTAACCACCACCGTGGTAAGGGTAAAAAACAGGTTTATGCCCGTATGCTGTGCCCTGTTCTTTTTAAAGCGGAACAGTGGTATAATGGTTTCGAGCAGAAAAAAGAAAGCGAGCCCGCCTACCAGTATCGCAGAACGGTGCGACGACGGGATGTGTGTGAAGTAGTTTACAATTGTTTCCATAGGTTTCATAAAGATACGAAACTTCTGAAAAAAGTCGCGGCGGAAAATAAGCACACTGCAGAACATTTTTACTCCAGGCGCTCGCACAGGTAACCTGCCATGCTTAACAGCCTGCGTATATCTTCCGGTTGTACAGACACGGCCTCTATCCGCAATATACGGTCGCAGTCGTCCAGGTCGAAATTAATACGGCTGCCGGGCAGTGTTTCGGCAAGCTTACCGGCAAGCAGGGCCGCCTCCCCGGGGCTTTCTACATTGGTACGGAATACCTCAATCATAACGATGCCGCTGCAGCACTGTTTTTAGCCTGAAGCAGTTTATGGAACGAGATATACGACGCAGCCAGTATAGCCAGTACCAGCAGGGGAAAACAGGCCATTGCACTGAATCCGTCCACGGCTACATGCGCCACAAATGCCGACAGCATAGATATACCAAAACCTACATAGGCCCATTCTTTATAACGTGCCGGAATTCCCGGGATAACCAGCACCAGGGCACCCAGCACCTTGCATATGGCCAGCTGTATACCAAAATACTCCGGAAAGCCCAGGTGACTGATACCTTCCTTAGCCATCTCGGTTTGTGAGGTAAGTGCCGGCATTACACCTTCGAAAAGAAAGATGATTACCGTACTGATCCAGTAGATAATGCGGTACTTTTTCATAAATACTTTTCATTTTCCTGGTTAAACATCCATACTTTGCCAAAACGATCGAGCAACACACCAAACAGCGATCCCCAGAACGAAGGAGCCAGCGCCTCTATTACCCGGCCGCCTTCCGACAGCTTTCCGAAGGCCTGACGCGCGTCTTCTTCGGATTGAAAATGCAGGCTCAGCGCCATATCGGTACCTTGCAGGTAACCCTGCGGACCATTCATATCTGTAGCCATAAGCACTACATCGCCACTGATAAGCATGCTGTGCATAATGTGTTCCTGCATCCCCGCCGGGCATTGTGCCGACACCGGGGTTTCGGCCACGGTCTGCAGGCTAAGTTCCCCGCCCAGGCATTCGCGGTAAAAGTTCATAGCCTCGCGGCAGTTGCCGTTAAACGTAAGATAAGGAGCGAGTTTTACTGACATATACATCTGGTTTTACAGGTTACTATGGTTTAGGGAACTGACTTATATCCATAAAACAGATTTCCCACTGGTGTCCGTCCGGATCGGCAAAGCTGCGCTGATACATCCATCCGTGATCCTGCGCTTCCATATAAGTACTTCCGCCGGCATCCACCGCTTTACTTACCAGATCGTCCACTTCGGCACGGCTGTCCGCGTCCAGCGCTATAAGCACCTCGGTATGGGTATGCGCATTGCATACTTCTTTTTTTGTAAAACCTTTAAAAAAAGGTTCTGTAAGCAGCATGGCATAAATGCTGCCTTCGCTGATAACAAGGCAGGCAGCCTTTTCGTCGGTAAAATCGGGATTAAACGAAAAACCCAGTGCTCCGAAAAATTTAATGGAACGCTGCAGATCCTTAACGGGAAGATTAATAAATACTTGAGACGGCATACAAATACATTTGTTTCATTACAGATACAAAGGTAAGATACCTGTGCGCGGGACCGGATACGATAAAAAGTCAACTTTCGGGGCATTTAAGACAAAATAATATCTTTGTACAAATACCTGCCTGTGATGCGCAAAACAGCACTGATTATACCACACGATTACCGCCTGCTGAGTGTGGCAGCCATACTGGATGTTTTTGAGACCGTAAACCGGCTGTATGCCGAACGTGGCGAGGCGGCCCCCTACCATGTGCATATATACTGCGAAGCACAGCAGGCCGGCACATCTCATTTTCACGGATACCCAACCTTTTTGCCCGGAGATATGCAGGCGATGGACCTGGTGCTTATTCCGGCCTTCAACAGCGACGATATGCAGCATACCCTGGAACGCAACCGCGCCTGGATACCCTGGTTACAGCGGCAGTTCGAAAGCGGAGCCGAAACCGGCAGCTTTTGTACCGGTGCATTTCTGTTTGCAGCCACCGGACTGCTGAACGGCCGTTCTGCCACCACGCATGTAGACGCTTCCGATGCATTCGGGCGCCTGTACCCACAGGTTATATTACAGTCCGAACATACCGTTACCGCCGACGGCCGGGCCTATACCAGCGGAGGTTCCACCTCTACCTTTCACCTGTTACTGCTGCTGGTACAAAAACACTGCGGTGCCGATACAGCCATACGTATTGCCAAAATATTTGCCATAGATATGGATCGCTACAAGCAGAGCTATTTCAGCACGTTCCGCCCCGATTATACCCATAACGACGAGCTGGTAAAAGATGTGCAGAAAAAGATAGAAACAGCATACCGCGAGGCCGAAACCATTGAAGAAATTATAAAAGACATTCCGGCCAGCCGCAGAAATATTGTACGGCGTTTTACACAGGCTACGGGTATTCCGCCTATCGAATACCTCCAGCACGTACGCATCCAGTCGGCCAAACAGCTGCTGGAACATACAAACCAGAGCATTACCGAGGTAATTGATAATACGGGCTATTCCGATCCCAAGTCCTTCCGCAAGACCTTTCGCCGTATTGTAGGTATGGCCCCCCAGGAATACAAAGAGAAGTTCAGGGTAAAATAACCCCAGACTTCTCAGCATATTAAAAGATAAAAAAACTATACGGTTTTAGCCAGCCATTCCTTCGCCGGGCCTGCCGGCACATTCCAGCGGCGATCCTCAAAGGCCTGCAGCAGTTCTGCCGCCACTTCCCCGGCAGGTATACCCTTTTCGCCCCCTATAGCCTTCGAAAATTCGGTATTTACCAGCGGCGGTATAAGCTCATATACTTCCACACGTCCGTCGAGTGCCTGTCGAAGCAGCTCCGTATATACATGCAGGGCCGCCTTACTGGCCGAATAGGTCGGCAACATTTTAGCCGGGAAAAATGCCACTACCGAACTCACATTTACAATGGCAGCCTCCGGTTTACCAAGCAATAAAGGCAGCAGGGCATCCGTAATGCGTATCACCGACAGGTAATTCGTATCCATTTCGCGGGCTGCACTTTCCCCTGCCGGAGTGTCGCCGCTGAGTTCATAAGCCTCTGCATAGCCCGCATTGTTAATAAGGATATTCAGTTCCGGGTACTTACGCTCTATCTCTGTGCGCAAAGCCTCCACATCGGCTGCATTTGTAACATCGGCACGGAAAGGGATTATGTTTCCGGAAAGAGCCGCCGCGCGGGCCAGGCGTTCTTCGTTGCGCCCTGTAATAATTACGCGGTTATCCTGCGATGCCAGCAGTTTTGCTATCTCCAGGCCAATACCGGCCGAGCCGCCCGTAACCAGTACGGTATTCTTCGTCGTTTTCATTTGTATATATTCTGTTTTTTTTGTATATTATAAAATTCAGGAATGCTGTAATTTCTCTACCAGCAGGGCCGAAGCACCGCCACCGCCGTTACATATTGCTGCCATGCCATAGCGGCCGTTACGGTTCTTAAGTATATGTACCAGTGTTACCAGTATACGCGCACCCGAAGCTCCCAGGGGGTGCCCCACAGATACTGCCCCACCGTTTACATTGAGGCGGGCCGCATCAATTCCCGACAAGCGGGCATTAATAAGTGGTACATTGGCATAAGCCTCATTAATCTCAAAAAAGTCGATATCCCCCATATGGAGTTCCGCTTTCTTCAACGTTTTGGCTATGGCCAGCGAAGGCGAGGTAGTAAACCATTCCGGTGCCTGGGCCGCATCGGCAAAAGCCGTGATAGCCGCCAGGGGCTGCAGTCCGTGCCCGCGCACATACTCTTCCGAAGCCAGCAGCAGCGCCGCCGCACCGTCGTTCAGGTTAGAGGCATTGGCTGCTGTAATGGAGCCTTCCGCCTCGAAAATGGGTTTCAGTTTCGTCATTTTCTCCTCGCTCAGTTTCAGCACATCCTCATCCAGGTCATATAAAACAGGGCCCTGTTTTCCAGGTATTTCCAGGGGACTGATTTCTTCTCTAAACCATCCGTTTTCCTGTGCCTGGCGAGCTTTGCGATAAGAAGCCAGCGCATATTCATCCTGTTCGGCACGGCTTACGCTGTATTTACGATTGGCCATTTCGGCCGCATTGCCCATATGAAAATTATGATACGGATCCCAGAGTCCGTCCTTCAGCATACCATCCACCAGGTTCTGGTTACCTGTTTTAATACCCAAACGGTGATTCTCGAGATAATACGGCGCATTCGACATACTTTCCATACCGCCCGTCATCACCACATCAGCCTCGCCCAGCCAGATTGACTGTGCCCCATACATAACCGATTTAAGGCCAGAGGAACAAACCTTATTAAGCGTAGTGGCATCGGCTGCATCGGGAATTCCGGCAGCACGGGCTGCCTGGCGGGCCGGCGACTGCCCCAGGTTGGCCGAAAGCACATTGCCAAAAATCACTTCGTTCACATCCTCAGCAGGTATACCCGATTTACGGATCGTGTCCTTCATTACAGCAGCACCCAGCTCAACGGCACTCAAAGAAGAAAGGCTGCCCAAAAAGCCACCCGTTCCTGTACGGGCTGCCGATACAATAAAAACTTTTCTTTTCATAGTTCATCCATTTTAAATAATACCAATCGGTATAATAATAAATGTAAAAAATGCCGATACTTATATGTTGATATTTTGTATTCGGCAGATCAAAATTATACCAATCGGTATTAATTTGCAAATTAATTTACCAACCCGCACTGCAGGTATTCCTTTTTAGCATAGTCTTATAAGAAAAACGGATCGCCTTACACCGTGCATTTCATGCGATACACATCACCCAGGCAGGCATTGGGCATGTATGGCAGTACCAGGTTCCCGAAGTAGTCGCATTCTTCGCGCAGCGGAAAGCCTGAATGAATAAAGGCCCGGAAACCGATATCCATGTATTGCTGCAGTTTATCCTGCACCTGCGCGGCACTGCCTACCAGCGCACTTCCGCAGCCGGAAAATACCTTGCCTACGGAACTCCATACCAGGGGTTCGATAAAACCTTCGTTATCGGCACCCTTTCGCAGTTCGTCCTGCCGGAACACCCCGTAGGAAACCGAATCCTGGTGACGCGCACGTTGCGCATGAGCATCGGAGTCGTTCAGTTTAGAAACCAGACGGCGGGCATAGGCGCGGGCTTCGGCTTCGGTTTCGCGCACTATCATATGTATCCGTAACCCGAAATCGATCACACGGCCGTGTTTATAGGCACGTTCCGACACATCTTCGATGGTTTGCCGCATCATATCCATTTTTTCGGGCCACATAAGGTATACATCGGCATACTGAGCGGCAATTTCCTTTGCCTCCGGCGATATGCCGCCAAAATACACGAGCGGACTACCGCTGTAACGGCATTTGGCTGGGGCCGAATCGAGCTGTACTTTGTAATAATCGCCTTCGAAATCAATCTCATCTTTCTCCCATCCCTGGCGCAGAATGTTCAGTATTTCGCCTGTACGTGCGTAACGGGTGTGCGCATCGGTTTTCTGCCCGGGAAAATCCGAAGAAATGGCATTTATAATTACTCTCCCCTGCGAAACCTCATCGAGCGTAGAAATAGCCCGCGACAGTGTAGTAGGATAAATTTCGCCCATACGCAGGGCTACAATGGGTTTTATCTGCCGGGTTAACGGCAGTGCGGCGGCAGCAAAGCTGAGCGGATCCATACCCGTATCGTAGGCTGCGGGCAGCAGTATACCTTTAAACCCCTGCCTATCGGCAGCTTGTATAATATCGAGGCAATGCGGGAAAGAGCTGCGACGGGTGGCATCGCGCTCGCCCAGGAATTCCGTGTCGCCGTCGCTCATATCGTCGAACCACGAAAATTCGGCTACGGGTTCGCTTGTTTTAATATGGATCATTTATTAGTCTACTTAATTACTGGACTAATATACTTTTAAAAATGATATCCGCAAAAAAAGTCGTTTTCAGGCTACCGGTTTTTGCAGGCGCAGGCTTTCGTATACGCCGTCGATACCTTCGTTTGTATCGGAAAGGATTATGAGGCTGTCGCCTGCTTCCAGCACGGTAGACCCTCCCGGGGTAAGAAATTTATCGCCTCGTTTTATCATAGCAATAATGGCCGTACGCGGAAAGTTAAGGTCTACGATCTTTTTTCCCTGTGCATAGGCCCCGGCCGGCACTTCAATTTCGCGCATAACGGCTTTGGGATTATCTTCGGTAAGCAATATTTCGGTAAAAGTGGGAGCAGGTTTCACTTTTTCGGGCAGGGCCACATGCAGCCAGCGGGCAACGGCCGAAAGGCTGGTTCCCTGTATAAGCAGAGAGGTTACCGAAATAAAAAACACCAGGTTAAAGATCATATCGGCTTTTTCGATACCTGCAATCAGCGGATAGGTAGCAAATACAATAGGTACCGCGCCCCGCAGGCCTACCCAGGATATATACATCCTGCGACGCATTTTCATTTTAAAAGGTATAAGGGTAAGAAGTACGCTCAGGGGCCGGGCCACCACAATAAGGAACAGGGAAATAAGCATACCTATACCCAGCAGGGGCACAATGCGTGAGGGAAAGACAAGCAGCCCCAGGGTAAGGAACAGTACTATCTGCACCAGCCAGGCAAAACCATCGTAGGTTTTTAAGATGGTTTTTTTGTGAATAAGCTCATGATTACCCAGAAAAACGCCACAAATATATACAGCCAGGAAGCCGTTACCTCCCATAAAATCGGTTGCCGAAAAGGTAATGAACATAAGAGATATTACCAGTACGGGATACAGTCCTTCGAAACCAAGTTTTATATGATTGATAATAAAGAGGCTGAGTTTTCCGAAAATAAAACCGGCGGCAGCACCCAGCAGCATTTGCTGAAAGAAAAGCAGCAAAACGGCAAGGAAGTCCTGTTCGGGCTGTTGTACCAGACCCAGAAACACAATGGTAAGTACGTAAGCCATAGGGTCGTTACTGCCGCTTTCGAGTTCGAGCAGGGGCCTCAGATTACTTTTAAGGCCCATACTTTTGGAACGCAGCAGCGAAAATACCGCTGCCGCATCGGTAGAAGACACAATAGAGCCCAGCAGCAGGCTTTCGTAAATGGTAAAATCGGTTATAAGCCATACAAACAAGCCTAAGGAGAAGGCTGTAAGCAATACACCTGCGGTAGAAAGCACAAGTCCCTGCGCCAGTATGGGCTTTACGCTTTTCCAGCTGGTATCGAAACCTCCCGAAAAAAGAATAAAGTTCAACGATACCACGCCTATAAACTGGGCCATTCCCGGGTTATCGAAATGTATGCCTCCCAGGCCTTCGGAACCGGCCAGCATACCAATAAGCAGGAACAGGATAAGGGTAGGTACACCATAACGGTACGATACCCGCCCGGCTATTATACTTATAAAAAGGAGCAGCGACCCTGCCAGTAATATATTTTCTATCGTAAGATTCATAAATCTGTGTTTATGGCGGAGGTTTGGGCAAAATACGAATAAATATGCTAAAAACCTGCTGCCGGTGCCCGGCTGAGCGGTATGTACCACAGTTACCGGACCCTATACCTGCCATCTAACATATACCTCTGATGTTAGCCGCTTACAGAATGTTTACCGGGTACGCTACTGAACATAATACGCAACGAACGTATTATGAAACAAAAGCTTCTACATCTGAGCTGCTTATTTGTGCAAAGCAAAAAATTGGTTATACTTGCAGGCCCTCGCAGGCAAACCCGTCTATCTTATACGGACATATTTCATCATGACATTCGACGATTTCGATTTTTCACCGGCCCTCGCAGAAGGCATATATTACCTGGGATTCAGCAAGCCTACTCCCATACAGCAACAGGCTATACCCGCAATACTTTCGGGGCGCGACCTTATTGCCTGTGCCCAAACCGGTACAGGTAAAACGGCGGCATACGTTCTGCCCCTGCTGCACAAAATGATCGATCACAGACACGAGGGCTTAAACACTCTTATACTGGTACCTACCCGTGAGCTGGCCGTACAAATCGATCAGCAGATAGAGGGTCTCTCCTATTTTACCGAAATAAGTTCCATTCCCATTTACGGGGGTGGCGATGGCGCTGCCTGGGATCAGCAGAAAAAAGCGCTGCTGCAGGGAGCCAATATTGTAATTGCGCCTCCGGGCCGCCTTATTTCGCACCTGGCTTCGGGGCAGATAAGTCTTAAAAGTATACGCCATGTAGTGCTCGACGAGGCCGACCGTATGCTCGATATGGGCTTTTTCGAAGACATTATGCGTATTATGAGCTACCTGCCTCCCGAAAGGCAAACCCTGCTCTTTTCGGCTACCATGCCTCCGCAGATGCGTAAACTGGCTGCCAACCTGCTTAAAGACCCCGAAGAGATCAATATTGCCGTTTCGGTACCGGCCTCGGGTATTAACCAGCAGGCTTATATGGCACACGACCCTCAAAAACTGCCGCTTTTGCTTAAGATTCTGAAAGAAGGCGACTTTGGCAGTGTAATCATTTTTGCATCCACTAAAGAAAAAGTAAAAAAACTGGAACAGACACTACGGCGTTCCGGTATAGATGCTGCTGCATTCCATTCCGATCTGGAACAAAAGGAGCGCGAAGAACTGCTGCTTCGTTTCCGGCACCGGCAGTTACCTGTGCTGGTAGGCACCGATGTACTTTCGCGCGGGATAGATATAGAAGGCATAAGCCTGGTAATAAACTACGATGTTCCGCCCGATCCGGAGGATTATGTACACCGCATTGGCCGTACTGCCCGCGGTGAGCGTACCGGCACAGCCATTACGTTCATCAACGATCAGTGCCGGCCTAAATTCCAGCGTATTGAACGGCTTATCGGCCGCGAAATACCCAAAACACCCCTGCCCGAGGGTATGGGCGAAGGTCCTTCTTATACGGCCGTAATGGAGTCGCGCGCAAGAACAGGCCAGAAAAAAGGTGGTTACTGGAAAAACCGCAAAAAAGGTTCGGGCAGCCGCAATAGCCACAACCGTGGTAAAGAAGGAAATAACGGCAGTAAAGCCTGATGCAGACTCTCCCTTTTTAGTTTGCCTTTACATACAATACTTTTTCAGCTCTGGCTGTAAAAACACCTACAGGTTCTGTAAAAGCGGCATATCCACCTTTACGAAGTAATTCCTGTACCTGTTGCAGTCCGTCTGGTTCTACGGCCAACAGCAGTCCGCCGTTCGTCTGCGGATCGGGCAGCAGCTGAAAGGCTTCCATTGCATCCACACCGGGGCCCAGCTGTATTTTTTCATGAAAAGCTTTCCAGTTACGAAATGTGGCATCCGGAATGGTTTGCTGCCCAAGGTAATATGCCAGCGACTGCAAACGGGGCAGCGCGGTATAATTTATTTCAGCACTTAACCCGCTGCCTTCGGCCATTTCCAGCAGGTGTCCGGCCAGGCCAAAGCCCGTTACATCCGTCATGGCATGCACGGCCTGTATGGTTCCCAGTTCTGCACCTATGCTGTTAAGCCGGGTAAGCTGCCCGTGGAGTATATCTGCATCTTCGCTGCGCAATACATCCCGTTTTGCGGCAGTACTAAGCAATCCTGAGCCTAAGGGTTTGGTAAGCAATATAAGATCGCCCTCACGGGCGGTGCTATTCCGTTTCAGTGCCTCAAGGCGCACACGTCCGTTTACCGAGAGGCCAAAGAAGGGCTCAGCTGCGTCGATACTGTGTCCGCCGGCCAGGGGTATACCCGCCTCTTTGCATATGGCGCGGGCTCCTTCCAGCACTTTTGCCGCTGCTGCCGCAGGCAGTTTATCTACCGGCCAGCCCAGCAGTGCCAGGGCCATAAGTGGTGTTCCGCCCATTGCATATACATCGCTCAGAGCGTTTGCAGCGGCTACTTTTCCAAACAGGAACGGATCGTTCACTACCGGGGTAAAAAAATCGGCTGTGCTTATCAGTGCTTCCTCATCGTTAAGGCGGTACACGGCAGCATCGTCGTTACTGTCGTTCCCAACCAGCAAGCTGGTAAAGGCGGCACTTTTATTTCCCTGCAATATCTCGGCCAGCACCTGCGGCGAAATTTTACAGCCACAGCCCGAGCCCCGGGCATAACGGGTAAGACGTATTTCGGTACTTTCCTGTGTTATCTCGTCCATATGCTGCTTTGTTTTTTCAGTTCCGCAAGCAGGGTTCCCGTATCCATACCTTCACTGTTCAGGTACTGCACAGGTCGTGTTTTATCCAGGCTGCTGCCACGGTAATATTTATCATAATAGCGTAACAAAATACGAAAACAGGCTTCGGTATTCCCCTCCTGCAGTAAGCGCAGGGCATTACGGGCTTCTTCATCGCCCAGGCGGCGGCGTATACGCTCTATGGGCCCCGAAAGCTCCTGCACCGAAAAACGGCCATAGTCTTCCAGTATATTCCGCAGGCGTTCTTCGAACGGTACTTCCAGGAATACAAAGGGTGCGGCCCTCAGTTGCGCAAAAAAGGCTTCGGGCAGGTTAATATCGCCTATGCGGCGGCTTTCGTCTTCGAGCCATATACAGGTATTCCCTTTCGCTGCGCGTTCCTGTTCGGCCTGCAGCAAAGCCAGGGCCAGTTTATTTTCCATCTGTTCCGTACCCGGCTGCGGAGGCAGCCCCAGTTTCCCAAAGGCCGAACCTTTATGCCCTGCCAGGGCTTCCAGGTCTATTGCCGTTTGGCCGGCTGCGGCAAGCTGCGCTATAATACGTGTTTTAGCACTGCCGGTATAACCACCCAGTACGGCAAAAGGCATTGGCTGGCTAAAGCGGTTCAATACCCAGTGCCGGAACGCTTTATAACCACCCTGCAGCAGGTATACGTCGAAACCATACATATCCAGCAGCCAGGCTACGGCAGCACTGCGCATTCCTCCACGCCAGCAGTGCAGCAGTATCTGTTTACGGCCTGCCTGCTCCAGCGCGGCTTCGGCCTGTTCCAGCAGCATACGCATTTTAGGGCCAAAATAATCGAGCCCTGTCTTAATGGCCGCTTCGCGGCTTTGCTGCTTATATGTGGTGCCTACCACCCGCCGCTCTTCATCGCTGAACAGCGGCAGGGAAAACGCAGCGGGTATATGCGCATGCGCATATTCGGCCGGACTGCGCACATCGGCCAGCGGGTACTGTGTACGTAAAGACACAAAGGTTTCCGTATCAATAGAATGTATAGCCATTACAGAATACTGTGCAGAGTACAAAGAAACAAAAATCCCCCTTATACACTGCGAAAGGCCATATACAAAAGAAAACCCGGCCTTTATCAGTACCGGGTTCAGCATAGAAACACCCCTGTTTCAACTGCCAGCAGAAATACGTTTTCTGCCTGTTCAATAAACATAAGAAATCACCCGGCAAAGGTATGTGAGCCAAAGCCCTGTTCCCATCCTGAAAAAACAGGATTTTCGGCGTTGGCAAAATCCTGTAAAAACAGGAGCATACAAATACACAGGCTCCTTTTACTTTGTAACGTAATTCTGAAAGGATTCATACATTTGGGAATGAAGCAAGCTCTGTCCTTAACCATATACCTGTTGCTGAGCACACTGCTGTGCGCCTCTGCGGTGCGCGACAGCCTGCAGCAGGTAGTACGGCGCAACCAGCTCGATACCAACACCGTACATGCACTTTACAGTTACGGCGAGCTGCTCGAATACGACCAGCCCGACTCTGCCCTTTTCTATTATACCCGTGCACAGTCTATGGCCAGGGAAATAGGATATACAAAAGGCGAAGCAGATTTTGCCAGTTATGCCCTGCCCATTTACAACAACCGCGGCCAGTATCGTACCGGGCTTGATCTGGCCCGCGAAGCACTGGTTCTTTACAAAAAACTGGGCCGCCCGCGCGACCTGGCCATTGGTTACCTGAATGTGGGCAGCGAGTGGCAATACCTCTCCGACTTTCGTACGGCGGCAGACAATTACCTGGCAGCACGCAGCTATGCCGAACAGAGCAACGACCTTCGCCTGCTGCGCATCACCAACAATAACCTGGCCTCGGTATTCCTGTCCCTTTCAGAATTTAACAAAGGCCGCGATTATGCCCTTAAGGGGCTGCACTATGCCCGGGTGCTGCAGAGCGATGCCGCCATTGCTTCCAGCCTGTATAACCTGGCCACGGCAGCCGTATACCTGAAACAATACGATACGGCCCTGGTAATGTACAACGAAATAGAGCTTATTGCCCGCCGGCAGAACGACGACAGCGGCTACCTGGATGCCTGGCTCGGGAAAGCCGGTGCGTACGACGGACTTGGTAAATATGCAGAGGCAAGCCTGTATTTTGACAGGGTAATTACATTAGCCCGCCAGAAACAGTATCCCGAATACGAAATGTATGCCTATATGGGGCTGGCCGAACATTACCTTAAAATACGGAACTATACTGCAGCCGGCCGTGTAATAGACAGCGGGCTGAAGCTGGCCGTGGAACTGGGAACCCGCTTCGAAGAAAAAGACCTGCTGCTGAAAGGCTCGCAGGTAAAAGAGCAAACCGGCGACTACAAGACCGCACTGGAGCTTTTTCGCCGGGCCGGTGTACTTAACGATTCCATCAGTGGCGAAAACCACCGTATAGCTGTAGCCAACAATGAGGCCCGGTACGAGTTCAACAAAAAAGAACTGGCCATACAAAAACTGCTGGCCGAAAAAGAGCTCAGCGATACCCGCATACAGCAACAGCGCATTATAACGGCCGCTGTTGCCGGCGGAGCTCTGCTGCTGCTGCTGATACTGTTTCTTATATACCGCAATACCCGGCAGCGCCAGAAGATTCAGAAACAACGCATACACGAACTGGAAACCGAAAAAAAGCTTACTGCCACCGAAGCCATTATCCAGGGCGAGGAGCAGGAACGTTTGCGCCTGGCCAAAGACCTGCACGACGGCCTGGGCGGTATGCTATCCGGCGTAAAATATACCCTGCACAATATGAAAGATCATCTGATCCTTACCCAAGACAATGCTCGGGCCTTTGAACACAGCCTGCAGCTCCTGGACAGTTCCATAAGCGAAATGCGCAGGGTAGCCCATAACATGATGCCCGAATCGCTGCTTAAATTCGGACTCGACAGCGCTCTGCGCGATTTTTGCAGTCAGCTGGATATAAGCGGCATGGTAAAAGTAAGCTACCAATCGTTTGGAATTGCAGAACAGGAGCCCGAAAAATCGCTGTCTATAACCATTTACCGGGTAGTACAGGAACTGCTTAACAATACCATAAAGCATGCAGCGGCACAGAACATTATTGTACAGGTAAGCGCCGAAGCAGAGCATATAACCCTTACCGTGGAAGACGATGGCAAAGGCTTCGACACCAGCCTGCTGCAACACTCGGGAGGCATAGGCTGGAAAAACATACAATCGCGGCTGAGCTACCATAACGGACGGCTCGATGTGCGTTCATCGCCCGACAAAGGTACTTCTGTATATATTGAATTTCCCCTGGTATGAGTACGCGAATTTTTATTGTAGACGATCATTACATGATTATTGAAGGCATTAAGTCGATGCTGCAGAACGAGCCCGGCATAGAATGGCTGGGGCATGCCTCCAGTGCTGCAGCCTGTATGGCTTTTTTACAGGTACACCAGCCCGATGTAATTCTTATGGATATAAACCTGCCCGATAAAAGCGGACTCGATCTCTGCCGGGAAGTAATGCAGCTTTACCCGGCGGTAAAAATTATAGGCCTGAGTACTTTTAACCAGTTAAGTTTTATTACGCGCATGCTCGATAACGGCGCCCGGGGCTATCTGCTTAAGAATGCCTCGCGCAGCGAGATATTACAGGCGGTGGAAAGTGTAATGCAACGCCGGCAGTACCTGAGCCTCGAAGCTTCGGAAATGATAAAGAAAAACCAGGAAGAAGAACGTCCTGTGCTTACCCGGCGCGAAATAGAAGTGCTGCAGCTTATGGCCGAAGGCCTTACCAATGCCGAAATGGCCGGTAAGCTCTTTGTAAGCGTAACCACCATTGATACACACCGTAAGAACCTGCTTTCGAAATTTAATGCCAAGAACACAGCCTCACTTATCTGGACAGCTGCACAGATGAAGTTTTTATAGGGCTCCGGCACAAAAACCGCCTTCCCCGGAGGGAAGACGGCATGTTTGGTATTACTACCACCTTACCTTATGCATGTATCAGGGCCATATGGTGCCTGTTTGTCTGTTGCTTTGCCAGGTTTTTACCATAGCCGTGCCAGGGTGTGCAGCCAGGCAGCGTTTAATCCACTGGTTAGCCTCTGCATGCGATTTTACCCGGCGGCGGCTGCAGTATGTTACACCTGTATTATCGAGATACAACTGGTACGGATACTCCTTTTTAAGGGTTCTGGCAATGGCAATACGGTCTACAGACGCATCTCCGCCTGCTACCGGGTATTTGGGCAGTACACCCAGTACCCAGGCCCGCTCATCGCCAACAGAACCAGCCATACCCGATTGCGGCGGCGTGAGTGTGATAACCACTTCCGACTCGCTGCTGCTTACCGAAGTACTGGCCAGATAGGCCGATTCGTCTACACTTCCCAAAGGAATACCCAGGAAAGATATACTCATTGAGGCATGCTGCTCGAATACCTGCGAGATACTTTTATAATCGGCACCTTTTACGGTAATAGTAATGGTTGGATAGCTGGAAATAACCACTCCTTCCAGCAGGCCAAAAGGCCCGGCCGGTCCGAAATCGATCTGCGGGTCCGGCGAAAATTTATAGCCAGACACATCATTACTGCCGTTCAGATGCGCCTCAATAATGGGCTCCATCCAGTACCATTTGGTGCCCGTAGACTTATTAAAATCGCCCGGGCCAAAATTAACCAGTGTAACCCCCGGGAATTCTATATTAATTTCTATACTGTTCTGGCTGCTAACCACCTTATCGAAAAAATAGCTCGCATCTCCGTTAATTCCCAGGGTAAAGAAATCGAGCACAGGAACAATAAACGAAGCGCTTCCGCTTACTGACACCCTGTATTCCGAACTGGAATTATGTTCTACACGCATTGCCATCTGTACTTTCTGGCTTGCATTAGCCAGTCCGTTCACAATATCGTTCAGCGGAGTAGCCACGCTAAAGTCCGGTAATATGGCTCCGTCGTCGGTTTGGAGTGCTCCGTTGGCCACTGCCGGATTCTGTACATTATTCAGTGCGGCAGCCAGGTACCCGTTATTCATACTAACAGCATTCTGCAGGCTTAGCGAACTACCAAGGGCATTCAGGTAATTTGCCAGTACCGGCAATATGGGCATACCGCTGGCAGGGGCCTTATTCAGCAGCTGCCGCAGGTTACTGCTTGCCTGCATCCCCAGCAGGTCGGTAGCAGGGCTGGCCCATCCCGTGGCTATAGTATTTGTAATTATATCTATCGGCTGCAGCATTCCCTGTTTGGCCGGGATGTCCCCAAAAGCAGTCTTCCAGGCCTGTAGCAATGCCGTCTGCTGTACCTGGGCGTTCCGGCTCGCCTGGTTCAGCGCGGCCTGATCGGCTGTAGACAGGCTGTAGCTTATAGAACCCAGTGCCCGTATACACAGGTTTGTAAACAGTCCGTCCAGCTGCCTGGGGCCTTTGCCCGCAACCAGGTTCGACGCGATCCAGTCGTAAGTTTTCCGGTTAAATTCCAGGTTGGACGGATTCTGATAATAATACGGAAAATTTCCTTTTTTTCCTGTTGCAAAGGGCGAAAGAGGTGTTTGCAGCAGAGGGCCCAGTATCTGCTGTGCCTGTTGCATTAAGAGGTTAACGAGCTCCGAAGGTTCGCTACTCTGTGTAGCTTTAATTGTTTTTGCCATTTTTTTTTTTGGATTGATTTAACTTATGCCTACTCTGTTAAAGGGTTTTCGGCAAGGCTCCTGTTCCGGATCCGAACAGGGCAAAACTAAGCCCGGCACAGGCACTGTACAAGGTATAAACTCCCGTTCCCGGGCCTGTAAAACAACGGGGGTATATACGCTAAAAAACCCTCTGCGGCTCCCGTATAATACCCGGCACACATATCGGCCTCACAGCCCATATAACACTCTACTTACATAGCATTAACAATAAACACAAAAACCGTTTATCAATCCAAAATGCCCGTTAATAGGTTCACACAAACAGCATAGAGTGTTTAAAAATACTTTTATCCTACATTTAAAACCCCAATTTATTATGATGAAAAAACTAAAAAAATGGGCCGGTTTTGCCCTGCTTTTCTGCGGAAGCATGTCTCTTCATGCCCAGACGGCATCTGTAATCAGCCATCTGCCTCAGAACACACAGGGTTACCTGGTACTTAACAACGAGGCCTATCCCAGTGTAAAAAGCTGGCAGGTAGAAGTGCTGCAGCAGCAGTTCCTTACCGATACCATTATCGATTCTACCCTGGTACTGCTGGAAGTAAGCCCGGGACTCAGCTATGCAAAGGTACCCGACCTTTACTGGCACAAGACCAATGGCACATTTGGCTACAACCTCAGGGTTACCGGCCTGGATGCAGCCAAAGTACCTGTAGTTACCGAAGTTCCCAAAGCACAAACCGGGCCTCCGCATAACCGCGAAGAATACTGCGCTCATGTATGCAATGGCACCGATTATGCCTGGAAGCTGGCCATGTTCGATGTAAATGTAAATGGCGGAGGCTCTTACAAATACCTGCAGTTACTTCCCTTCGTAAATTACATTGACGAAGAAGAGGGAGTGGTAATTCCTATTTACCAGTACATGAACCAGACCCAGTACAATACTATTATGGCCAGTGCATCGCTGCGCGATTACTATGGACTGAGTGCATTTGCAGATGTAAACTTCGACAATGGCTGGGCAATAAAAATTTTTGATGTAGACCCTTACCAGGACGACATTTTCGACCCCAGCGGAGCTCCGCTCAGCGGCACCGTATATGGCGTACAGAAAACACTGGGGCCCTGGCGTGCCTCCGACCTGTTTATTAACCCCACAGGCCTCAGTTCCTGCTACGAAGACCGGCAGCTGTTCATAAACCATTTCAATACCTATTCTAACATACTGCCCAATTACGATGCCCTGGAATGTACCCCTTCGCTGGGTGGAGAATACGTAGACTTCGACAGTATAGACGGTACAGGCAGCCTTTTCTGGTTCGACTGCAAAGACGAGATGGTACATTTCCAGCTTGGCCCCGACGGCGATATATGGGACCTGATGGAACTTATACGCGAGTGCGACATGAATACATCGGGCGGCGGTTCTGGTGGTGGTATAAAATGGCCCACCAGCGTTGCGGAGGTAAATATTTCCAGGGTAGATATCGATTTCTCGCTGCCATCCGGAACACAGGATTTCCGCACTACACTGCTAAAGCAGGAAGTTATTAGTGGCCCCACCTATGCATCTTTCACTATGGATGCGGGGCTTTACCGTGTACAGTTCCGGTTCGACGATAAATCGAGCTTTGCCCTGTACTACGAAGTAGGCAGCACCCTAAACAACCAGGTTACCCAGTGCGAGCAGCTCGATGCTACTATATATCCTGTGCCCATTACCGGCAATAACTATAATATACAGCTTAAAAGTCAGCTTAATATGACCGTAGGCTATTCGGTAGGAAGTCCGTCCGGAAGTAAGATGTACGGCAAAAGCTACGCCCTGGAAGCCAATAAGTCGCACACAGAAACCATTACGTTTAAAGCAGGTATTCCCAATGGTATTATTACCCATACCTTTACCTGCCCCGACGGATCGGTACTGAGTATTCCCACACTTAAAATCAATCCCTGAGCAGGCATATAAAATGCTCCATACCAATAAACATCTATACAAACCGGGTACGCACAGGCGGCCCGGTTTTTTTTAGCATAAAAGCAGCCTTGCAGGGCACCGGTGTTCTATCCCGGGCTATACGGCGGCCGGCAAAAATAAAAGCCGTTCCACCTTAAGCAGAACGGCTTTTCAGAACCACGGTTCTCTCGCGTTACTCTTTTACGATTTTAACCAATTTCGAAGAGTTGCCAAACCCTACTTTTACCATATAGGTACCGGCCGGCAATGCAGACATATCCAGCTGCACGGCGGGGGCATCGGCCGTTTTGGTGCTGAGTGTCTGCCCCAGCATATTTATAACAGAAACATACTGTATATTTTTAGTATAGTTTAGTGTAAGTATATCTTTTACCGGGTTGGGGAACACAACAAGAACTGCGTTATCCTGTTCGTCCAGCGAAACCGTACAGGCACTTTTTACGGCCGGCTCGCTGATGCAGTCGCCGGCATTACCCGTAATGGTTCTGGGGTGTGTGGCTGCCGGATTAGCCAGGTAAGCACATAAATTAGGCAGATGACACACCTGAAGAAGCAAGTTATCTTCTATATACAGACCATAGCCTGCTAAATCGGCAATGGTTGCGGGATTTATATTCGAGAGGCCCGAAATATCCGTCAGAGCCGGGTTATCTATGAGTGCGAGATCGCCGTTTATGGCAGTAATGCTGCTCAGTCCATTCAGGTTTTGCAATACACTGTTGCCTGAGAAGCCAAGAGGGCCTCCCACCTGTGTCAGGCTGCTGAGTCCATCCACGTTCAGCAGCTGCGGATTATCATAAAATTCCAGGAAATCATTCACCTGGGTAAGGTTTAAACCGGCCAGGTTCTGCAGCTGGTCTGCTTCAAATACCGCCATATTACCATGCACAATGGTTATATTACTTAAGCCGTTCAGGTTAACGATGTTGCTGCCGCTGCCGCCGATTTGCAGATTTCCGAATATTTCGGTACAGTTCGGGTAATCGATTATAAACTGGTTCACTTCTGCCTGTGTGTGCAGGGTAACACTCCCCGGAGGGCACTGTGCCACCTGGCACATTACGATGCGGGAGCGGTCCACATTATCGCCCCAGTTGCACAGGCTGTCCAGGTGCAGGTAAAAACGTACCGTATCGGTAGTAGCAGCCGTCCATGTTACAGAAGAAGCTCCATAGCTATATACTGTGCTACCGTTTTTATCAGCAATGGTAACCAAATCGCCGGATACCGAACTGGAGAAGGTATACTGCATTCCGGCGCTTACTGCTACCTTAGAATATTCTCCCGTCCATGCATTTGCCACAATCACTTCCGGCAAGCCGGTGCAGGCAGGCTCAAATGTAGCCGCAGGGAACTGAGGCAGCGACGGACTGGCAACCAGGCAACCGGAGGCAACTACTGCAATGCTTGCCGAAACGGTAGCTCCGCAACCACTGGCATCTGCATAAGTATAACTTATGGTATGTGTACCCGGGCCTGCAGCGGCCGGATCGAAGCTGCTACCCGTAATTCCGGGGCCGCTGTATGTACCTCCGGCAGGAGTACCATTCAGCGTTTGCACACCTGCATTAACAGAGATATTTGAAGGAAGTGAAAAGCTGACGGCGGGGGCGGCTGAAACACTAATATTTGCTGTAGCCGATCCGCTGCCGATGCTGTACGTAACGGTATAGCTTCCCGGCCCACCGGCTGCCGCCGGATCGAATGTAAAGGTCTGTCCGTTTCCATTATCGGTTACTCCCGGACCTGAGTAAATACCACCCGTAGGTGAGGCCCCACCGAGATTCCCGGGAACGGTATTACTACATACCAAAGGAATGGCGGGCAGTACAGGCTGGTTGATGGTAAGCCTTGATACCACCCCCCCGCCATATTGCGCAAAATACAGGTCCACGCCGTCGAATGCCACATAGGTAGGCTCGGCAAGGCCTGTAACCACATCCTGGGCTACGGGAGAAGGAGCCGTAACATCGATCCGTTTAATGGTGGTTCCGATTGCCTCGCACAGGTACAGGTAATTACCATTGAATGCAAGACCATCCGGACCCGCCAGCCCCGAAAGCACCGTTACAGGTGTCGGATTCGGCTGACTTATATCCATTTTATACAGTGTACTTCCGCTAAAAAAGCCCACATACAGGTCATTACCTCTCAGGGTCATGCCCGAACAGGGAAAATTCGTAATAAGCGCTGTGGCGGTCTGCGGGAAAGGAGCCGCCAGGTCCAGCCTGAAAATCCCCCCTGTTGTACCACCACCCGAAGCGCTGATGTACAGGTCATTTCCGCTACGGGCAAACCCCTGCGGAATATACGTACTGTTCATATTAGTCGTGATGGCTTCGATGATCGGTGTGGGCAGGGTAAGGTCGATCCGTCCCACGGCAGTAGTAAGTCCGGGCAGATTGTTCTCGGCACATATATACATGTAATTTCCGATGATCATAATACCCGTGGGGCTGCTAAGTCCGCTCAGTATCGTAGTAACCGGAACGGGCAGCGGCTGGGTAATATCGATCTTAGAAATCCGGCCGCTACCCCATTCGCCTATATACAGGGTATTTCCATTGAGAGCCATCCCCAGCGGGTTGCTCAGGCCCGAAGAAACGGTGGTTACGGTTTGAGCGAATACGGTATGTTCAGCTACAGCCACACATACGATGATGAGAAGAGTGAATAGTTTTTTCATTATAAAATTGAGATAGTATACTTATTTTTGTTCAAAGATTCCATATAAATTCCCTGCTATGGGTTGCCATAACACAAGGTCTGAAATATCATTTTCAGAGCCCGGTATTTACTTCAGAGAAACGGTAATTACAAAGCCTTCCCCCGTACGTTTAGAGGGTCTTAACTGAAAGGGCATATCAGCCCGGGTTGAAGACTGGCCGGCTTTATAGCTCACGGCATCCAGCCATTCCACCGTACCGTGGTCATTGCTGAATTCGGTACGTGGCACCAGTCGTATGGCACGTTTACCGCTCACAGCAGGTTCCTCCACGGTATAAATGATAAGGCGTTCGCCTTCGGTATTGAGTTTTTCACCTTTTTTCGCATAGAACTGAGACCTCGACACTACGTCTTGTCCTATTTCAATAACCCAGTATTTAGATGCCTTTTCTTTATCCGGAATAACGATCATGCTTTTCCCACTGGTCGCAGATAATTTCACCAGGTCTATCGCATAGGTTCCTTTATCCTTCAGATACTGAATGCGGCCCCTGCTCAGCCAGCCGTAGCGGTAGCGGTGCCAGCCCAGGAAACCGGTGGCATATACTATATCCCCCATTACATCATATCCGCCCACCTCATGCTGGTAAGGTTCAGCATCCGGATATAACTCATCCGAACCAAAGCAATGCCCGATCTCATGCATCAGCGTGGTATAATGCTCTTTATATATCTGTGGCACAGCTGTAATCATTTTTCGTATTCCTCTTGCTCCGCCGCCGTGGGCACCACTGGGTACCGCTTTATATAAGCCCAGTGCATTACTGTCCGGTATAATTACAGCGATGGTGTTGGCAGGATAGCTCGTGCTACGGTCTGCCAATGCCAGGCTGTGCCGGGTATATTCTTCCCATTTCCAGTGTCCGGGGTCGGTATCTTTAGGAAAGTAATAGCCAGAAGGATTCGGCATCCGCTTCCACGTATAGTTAAGGTGTATATGCAGGGTAGCGCCCTGTGCATTAAAAGCCTCCACCAGCTTATTGCCATTCGTAATTACATTCCACAGTCCTTTTATATAAGCAGAGTCTTTAGATTTCGCAGGCTTATCGCTCCAGTCGATGAACACAACTTCCAGCCGGATTTCAGTTCCCGCATCAATTTCAGATGCATTCCGCTGTCCTTCATCTCCCGTAGCAAAAAGTTTAGGTTCGCTTCTGTATGCTGCGGGCGTGGAGAGAATATCCTGTACACAGCGCACAATACCAAACTGCGAAGGGTTTTCAGCCTTTACCGTAAATTCCGTGTTCCTGTTGTTTCGCCTGAAGTCGGCATGGTACAGCCGTATATCCCTCAGCATCATATAATCCACTCCCAGGAAACCTTCTTTGTTTATGTTTAATAATTTCTGAAGCTCAGTGCCTGCTATCGGGGAATTATTTAAATCTGTAATGTCCGTTCTTTCAGGGATACGCCAGCCATCGGGACAAATGTTACAGGCTTCCAGGGCACCCATATTATAAAGATATTTGCCGGCATCGGCCCTGAAATTGCCGGCCGGTATGGCAGAGCCATCCGAGCAACGGGCCGTTCCGAGGTTTTCCGTCATCCAGCGCTGCGCACCAATCTGCACGGTATTATACATACGGCCGTCGATATCCTTAACGGTACCCGCAGACTGACTCCGTAAAACATTCAGTGCGGCACAAAAAAAGATCAGTGTAAGAGTTATTTTCTGTTTCATATTTATAAGGGATTTACGCATGTACTAAAAACCAGATATACTGTTTTTACGGCCCCAAAAGTATCTGCACGGCTCAGGTACATGAAATTTCAGGGACAGAACTGCATTTACAGGGATACAATTCAGAAAAAAGCCCCGCAGAGCTAAACCTGCGGGGCCATACAGCATACATACCCTATATACTATTCCAGCGGAAGATTCGTAACATAGCTTTTCGAAACAGGTACAACGGCATCTCCCACAACCACGTTCTTACTATTAAATTTCTCCATTTTATGCCTGTTTATAATATAAGCTCTGTGTACCTGTACAAAGCTGCTTTCGGGCAGTACCTCCAGCACCTGCTTTAAGGTAGAGCGGCTTTTATACACTTTTTTTTCGGTATGAAAGAGCAGGTAGTTCCCTTCCGATTCGATAAAGTTTATTTCCTGCAGTGACAGCTGTACGTTAAAATCGTCGTCTTTTACCAGAATGGAAGGCAGAAACCTGTTCTCCTTTGCTGTTTGCCGGATGGCTATTTCCACCGAAGCAATAAGGTCGGAACCCTTAAAAGGCTTGGTAAGATAAGAACAGGGTGTGGTGGCAATAGCCCTGTCTATAATGTCGGTACTTTCGTATGCGGTAAGATATATAAAAGGCAGGCCATACTTATCCCTGATCTGCTGCCCCAGGCTTATACCGTCCTGTTCCTCTTCGCCCAGGTGAATATCCAGGATAAGCAGATTTATGCTTTCTTTTTTTATTATTTCCAGGGTTTCCCTGGCATTTTTAGCTTCCAGAATACGATAACCCTTCTCCGCCAGTATTTTCCGCGACATACGCCGGTTCAGGAAATCATCTTCAACCAGTAAAATTGTTTTAGCCTCCATTCTGTTATCGTTAAAATAAAACAAGCAGTTCAAAGCCTTCTTTATTCCCGGTTTCCAGCCTGCCATCCAGCTGATCTATCAGTCCTTTTATAATTTCGAGTCCAAGCCCTTTCGACACAATCCCCTTAAAGTCGAAACCCTTTCCGTTATCTGTATAATACAATCTGTTACGCCCGCCACTATCCTGTGCAACTTCAATATGTATACGCCCTGTAGTCCGGTTTTTAAAGGCATGTTTCATACTGTTACTCACCAGTTCCACAATAATAAGTCCCAGCGGAAGTGCTTTTTCAATCGACATTTTTTCAATTTCGCAGTTAATCCCGAGCCCAACCTGTTTTCTGCGACTGTCGTAAGAATCCTTTACCAGCTCTGCCAGTTCCGTTACATAGCGTTTCAGTTCCACTTCATTCACATTCTCCGACATATTCAGCTTTTTATGCAGCAGCGCCATAGAATGGATACGGTTCTGGTTACCACGAATGAGTTCGTCTATATTATTAAAATCTGCCGATTCTTTCTGTATTTCCAGTATGCTAATCACGTGCTGCAGGTTATTCTTTACCCGGTGCTGCAGCTCCGACAAAAGCATCTGTTTCTGGTTCACTGTGCGCATCAGCTCTTCTACCTGTTTACTGATGATCTTATTCTGCACATTAATTTTACGATTGCTTCTTAGCAGCAATACCGCTGCAATAACTATTACCAGCAACAGACTTATTACAAGAAGTATCTGCCTGTTCTTACTCTCTATTACCGCCTCTTTTTTATCGCTTTCGTACTGTTCTGCAATCTCATTAATCCTGGCTATTTCATCTTTCAAGGCAATCGTATCTCTTAAATCGTACGCTTTTTTCAGATAAAACAATGCAGAATCTATATTCCCGGTTTCCTCAAAAAGCCCGTACTTATATTTTGTAATTATATGTTTATGCTTGGTAGATACTTCCGGCAGAAGTGCATATGCAGAATCGCAATACAGCCAAACCTCATTCATCTGTCCCATTAATTTATACAACTCAGCAATGTTATAATACATAAATAAGGCATCATTGTAATTATTTGTCTTCAGAAAATACCTTACAGATGTGCCATAGTACGTTACAGCTTTCGGATATTCTTCCTCTCTCGCGCTGTATGTACCCATCATCAGAGTAGAAGCCGCCACATCATACGCATTGTTATACTTTTCGGCATACATCTTCGCCTGCCGGATATAATATATGGCCGAATCGATATTATTTCTGAAGAAAATCTGCTGCAGCGACCTTCTTATTAAAATACTGCTGTACAGCTCTTCCAGGCCATGTTCTTTGCGAATATTATCGGCCGCATTTAAATACTGCTCGTGCAGCAGGACATTCTGCTGCTTTTCGTAAATCAGTGCCATTATAATATAAGCCCGGCAGAGAATTTTATAAAATTTCCCCGAAGATGCCTGTCCGCTCACATCCAACAATAACTTCAGGGCTTTATCATTATCCTCCTTTTTCTCATACATTTTCGCTTTCAGCAGTAATAAGCGGAGTTTCTCCTCAGCAAGCGCCTCTTTTTTCCATCCTTCGGCGAGCAACAGCAGGCTGTCTGCTTTTTTATCAGCCAGTGTATAGCGGTTATATTCTACCAGGCTATCCACCTCTGCAATAGCCTTTTCAAAAGAAAAATTCTGAGCAGCAGCAACATAACTAACCAATAACAATAAAAGAGTACATAATATCCGCATTCGTCCGGTTCTATTCAACTTACAAAGGTATAAGACATTCCTACTTTTGTTACGCCCCGGGGGACAGATCAGGATTTTCAGGGACAGAAAGTGCGGGGCGGATCAGGAATAAGTATATTTTCACTCCACTAAGGGACTTATATTCAAGCTCCAACTGTCAGATCACGTATTAACTATTACAGTTTTCTTATATATATCATGATCGTGCAAAAGCCATCAATGGTGCTATATCTCCGGCATCGGCTGCCCTCACCGCTGCGAGGTAATTGCTCCTTGCATCGCCCTGCTGCGCCAGGTTAGCCGCTCCCCATGTAAATACCGGCTGCTTAAAAACCTTTTCTGCAATGATGTCGGCCATTAAGCGGCTGTGCCTTCCGTTGCCATTGGGAAAGCAATGTATGCTCACGATGCGGTGCTTGAAGCGTACTGCAATTTCATCGGGTGCATATATATTATTCTCCATCCAGTAAATGGCCTCATCCAGCAAACACTTCAATTCAGGCCCTATCTTCCATTTATCTGTCCCAATGTTCTTTTCCGTTTTCCGAAACTCACCAGCCCATGCCCATACATCGCCATACATGCGGTAATGCACTTCCCGTACAAATGCTTCGGTGAAGATCTGCTGCGGTTTAAAAGAACGTTTCAATGTCCACTCAATGGCCTGCTCTATGTTGTGCTGCTCAAACTCATCCAGCTCGCCACGTGTGGCAATGACGGGTATCAGTAATCCTTCTATCTCTTCCTCATCCAGCGGGGTTTGCCCCGGCAAATACTCCAGGTTTAATCCCATAATATTTTAGGCATTTCGCTTTTGATAGATTCTGTTTTCTCCTGTATGGCCTGCTCAATGCGCTGGCGTGTATTTTCCTGATCTTCGAGCTTCATGGTGTTGGATGTACGCATCACGATCTGCACGGCCAGTTCTTTTGCCTTGCGTTCTATGAGTGCATCCAGCGTTCCATCATTGGGAACAAAGCCATACACCAGCTTCATATCAAGAGCTTTACCGGCTTCACGTAATGACCTCAGGGTAATGGAGCCGTCTTTTTCCCGCTTTTCAATATCCTGTACGCTCTGCTTAGTTATGGATAGCTTGTTACCCAACTGCTGCATAGACATTCCCAGGGCCAACCGTATGGCTTTAACCCAGCCTGTGGGGGGCATGGCAATTTGTTGCAGGCTTGCAAAGGCTGCCATCTTGTTATTCAGCTGTTGTAATTGCAAATTCTTCTTAGCCATTGGTAATACTATTATCTGTCATTTATACACCAAAAGTAAGAATATAGTTTGACTTATATAAGTGACGAGTAAGACAATAGACTGACTTTTTAATAGTAAAAGCATGGGGATAGACTGACGAGAAAAGCTCACTATCAAGCAGGTTGCAGGTTTACAAATGAAACCTAGTTTTAATTTAGGGAGGGTTACAGATCTTTTACTCTCAAACATCAAAAAAGATACTAACTCATACAAAGAATAGTGCCTATAAGAAACAAAAAAGGCTTGGAGCAAGTCCAAGCCTTATCATTATTTTTTTATAGTGCAGCATTAGAGCTTGTCTAACAGGGCACTTTAATTGCACAAAGATACGGAGATTTTTTATTCAGAAAAGTGTGATTTGTTAAAATTGATAAACGAATCCTATTTTTTGCTCTACAATTCTCTTTATCACAGCATTATCTTTGTGTTTTGTAAAAAGTCCCGAAATTGCTTTTTCCAAATCCGTTTTCCTTGATTCTGACACACTACTCAATATCAATGAAATAACTTTCATGGATGAATCCAAGGAATGTCTGTTTCCGTTGTTAAAAGTTACCATTGGTACGACAGAAATGCCTTTGGGAAAGGAAAAGTCAAACAATACGCCACCATGAGCGCAGGTATTTCTCACAAAAACAATGGTTTCCATGATGTTAATGAATTTATCCAAATTCCTTATTCCGTAAACATCGGATATTCTCCGCTTTATATCATCATCTAATAAGGACTTATATATTTTAAGCACTGCCCCAAATGTAAAGAACTCCAAAGTTTTCCACGCCGGCGCATATTTATCATTAATATTCTTCTTGTGATGAGCTTTTATGGTCTTGTTATTCTTTTTGAAATCCTCATTATAATGATTCCCTATGTCAGAAATAAAATTTGAATGAATCACATTAGGGTCAATAAACCACGTAGGTGAGTTTTTATATTTATTGGATACATAATACACGACCTTAGTCCTAAAACTAATCTCGATACGGTTTATATATTTCAGTAGAATATTCCTCAAATCTACGTCTAAGTAATACAGGCAAACGGCATCCGAAAATTTAGTACCCTCGGCAAAATTGTGGTCTTGATCTATCTCAAACGGATTCCAGTAAAATCCCAATCTGTAATAACCTATATCAAGCAATATTTCCTTGACCTTGGCTTCATCATAGTCAAGTACCATGCCTCTTGACTTTAGCTTCTCTATCTGTTCGTTGATGTTATTGGCTATTGCGCCCATTGGTGTGTTGAATAAAAGTTTGACAAAAATAGTGTATCGACCCCTTAGTCCAGAACTTCATCAATTATTTGCCTGATTTTCTTGTTATTTAATTGGGTTTGAAACTCTACTTTATAGCCATCAATAGTTAATTGTGTAAAGAACACCTTTGCACAATCTATTTTCGCTTGTTCAATTCCTCTGAGAGAAGTTTGATTTTCTACGTCTTTTGTTTCAACAATTACATTCAGGATCTTTTCACCATTATCCTTTTTTATTACATACATAAAATCAGGGCTGTATGATTGTCCTGTGATTGTAGGTATAGCAATACTGCTTTTAGGGATTTTACCGTAAACAATAATTTCCTGAATACCATCTACCAACAGATTCTCTTTTTCTAAAGGTGAATCGAAAGCATATACATCATATAGATATTTTGCAGATGGGGTACCCTCAATAAATTTTGTTCCTATTACCCCTTGTGTAATTTCGGATTTGGGCGTACCATCTGAAAAAGTGAGTGCCGTCGCTTTTACGGGAAGGTTTGCCTTGGAATAACTGAACCTGCCACTCAAATTTTCCACCTTCCAATCATGAAATAGTTTTACAAAATTGGCAGCACTTTTCTCATTGATTCTGTCAGGCAGAATGTTGTTTTCTTTTGCATACTCAGCTAAAACAGTATGAAGCAATTGAATGGACAAGTTTGTTTGGCGGCTGATACGCTTTAAAAACTCATTATACGGCACTGGTTTGTTTATCTTAAACTGTACTCCTGAGGCCTCATTCACTGTAGCCCTTGAGCCAGTTGTATTCAATTCTTCCCGTCTGCTGGTAATGTAAGTATCTGAGAAAACTCCGTTTTTGAGTAACCCCAACAACTCATTAAAGAGGAAGTTATCCTGTTCAACGCTCTCATAGTGCAAAATGTATTTGCTGTTTATTTCTTCCCACAAGGTTTTTAATTCATCATAAACCGCTTTCCTAATTTTTATTTTTCGTTCCTTCTTTTTGTTGCGGTCTACTACTTTTCCTTGCTGCAAGCCTACGGTAAACTCAGGATACTCTTCAAAGAATGAATCAATATTATCAGCTTTAATGTTCTTATTGCGGTCAATGTATTTTTTGGTGAGTAACTCAACAAACAAATCATCAACATCCATACTCCGTTTAGCTGCTACCTCAGCTAATTTTTCATCAGTGATGGTAAAGCCCTGTGGTAAATCGCCATTAATTTCTTTCACTAATTTCTCTGCAAAGTCTGCTTCGGTAAAATCAATAACATAGTTGAGTTTAAAATCTTCATTAGAAATACGATTGCCATATTCATCTACCGGTAAACGTAAACCACGACCTACTTCCTGTATTTTGCTGTTTTCGCTGCCGCTACTTCTCAGTTTGGCAATGGTGAATACATTCGGATTATCCCATCCTTCTTTTAATGTCCACTTAGAAAAAAGGAATCTACGTGTATTAAACTTACCCTGTTCATCTTTGATGGCAAGTAGTTTCTTTTTCTCAAACAATATTTCCTGTACTTCCTGGGCTATCGCCTCATCAGAACTGCTATTATCCTGAGAAAAATATCCTGCATGAGTAGCATTCAAATCTGCTTTTGAAGCCAGTAAATAGTCCTTGTAATCCTGTTCCTGCTCATTCAGGGTTGGCAGTACAGCATCTATTTTTTCTAACAGCAAACGCTCAAATGCTTCTTTCAGGTAAGGTTTCTTTTCCTTCCCTTCATTCACTCTGTAGGAATAAATGTCATCTATAAAAAACAGGGCTAATGTTTTAATCTTATTGTTCCTGGTAAAGTTGGTGCGTTCGGTTTCAAAATGACGTTCCAGTGCCAGGCGAATCATGCTTTCCTGATAGGAGGTAGAATAGATATCCGTACTAAATTCTTCACCAGTAGACTTTACCTGACCATTAGACAACTCAACTGTACTGGTAGTTATACCATCAATAATTATTCCTTCTAATTCAGGAGCTATCAAGCCCAAAGAATCGCTCTTCTTTAACTCAAATGATTTGGTTGGGCCACCTTGCTGGATAAGATTAAACTTTACTGCTGTTTTGCTTTGAATACCCATGATCTTCACCTTATCCTGCCTTTGGCTTACCGGCTCAAAATGTTCTTTGGCAATGCCTTTAATGAGGTTTTGGTTAAATGCCTGAAATGAGTTCAAATCATACAGCAGGTTGTGATAGTCCTTCCTTTTTATCTTATTTCTCCCCCTACCTGTTTCTATTTCAGGGAAGGTTGCTCCTAAACGAATAACGGCCTGCGGACAAATATTCGTTTCGATAAACTCGTATACCTTTTGTTTTTTGCTAAAACGATGCGGCTCATCAATAATTACAAAAGGTTTTGTCGCTTTAATACCTTCTATGGGTTTGTAAAAGCCTTCTACACCATAATCGTAGCTGTCTGTTAGCAATTTAGAGGTACCGCCTAACAAACTCATATTGGTGAGTAATACATAGATTTTATTGGCATTCTGGCTACTGCCTGCAATAAACTCTCTTACCACACCCGGAAAATAGTTTTTACCCTTTTTCTTTTTGGTTGCTTCCAGTACCAATACATCCAATTCTGTTCCGTATCCACATTGGTCTTTGAAATGCCGCCTGGTATAGCCATCCTGCATAAACTGTTTAGCACCTGCTTTAATGGCCAGTGTGGGCACTACTACAATGAATTTATTAATACCATAGCGTTTGTGAAGTTCAAACATGGTAGCCGTATACACATAGGTTTTACCTGTGCCGGTTTCCATTTTGATATCCAGATTGAGGTAGCTGCCTATTTCATTAAATGCTTTGTACTCAGCCGGTATATTATTGTCTTTTTGAACCTGTGCTAAATTGGTCATCAATGCCTGCCTGTCTAACAATAGCGTAGGGTTTTGATAATACAGACTGTTCTTTTGCACTACATCCGGACTGAGCACATTGGCTATTGCCGTGTAAGCTTTTACCTGATGGGGCAAATCATTTTTTAAGATTAGTTCCATAGCTGTTAGTACCTTACTGTGAAGTTGATTTTTAAATTCTTCTCTCCATCGTTGAGGATGCGAAGGTTTTTCTCTATCATTTCATTGATGCTCCAATCAGGGAAGCTATAGCCAAACAATACCATATTCTCCGGATTGAAGTGCCCTTCTGCATCATACTTACTCAGCAGGGCTTTCATGCTTTCAAGTGTAAAGCCCGGGTCAATTAAATACAAATGCTTTTGACAATAGTGAGCGGTGTAACCGGCCAGATCAATGGCTTCGGCCTGTACGGTAAGCCCATAACCATCTGCATTGAGCCATGTACTTAAAATAGTTGACTTACCAAATTCTTCCATAATGGTGGTATCTGCCAACAAAGCTGCTTTATCAAAAGTAACCAACTTGTCTAACGTGTTTTGGTTAGGCTCTTGCAGGATGTAATGTTTGAAACCCAAATCCAACTCTTTATCCGGATGTTCTTCCTTTATTTTAGCTGCTGCCCGTTTGATGCGTTCAATACCGATGTAATCTAAAGTAGTTGGCAGGTTGTTCTCTTGTAGAAACTCGTAGGCGATTTTTTGAGAATCTACATCAGGGCTAAGCACTTCAGGCAATTGAACTGAAATGAAGTTTCTCTTTCCTTCATCTTCCGCATTCAGTTTAATTAACGCATGGGCAGTTGTTCCAGAACCTGAGAAAAAATCTAAAACAGTATCACCAGATGAAGTTACAAGTGCGATAATTTTTTCTAATAAACTAATAGGCTTGGAGTAGTCAAAAACTTTTACATCAAAAAGCTTAGACAAGTCTTTTCTTGAATTATCATTGGAATACTTGTTGTCTAAAAATTCCAATGTTGAGGTTGCTTTCTTTCTTTCAAAACTTTCAACAAAATATCCTTTTGCATTTTTGCTAATTGTAGCGTTTAGGTATGTTTTTGTATAAATCCGTTTACCGTTTTTACCTTCTTTGACAACTACAAAACCATTCTCATTACCAAAGTCGAATAAATCTCTTGACCATCTCCAACAAGAATCACTTTTCGGGTTTCTTTTTTGCCGTTCGAGCATTTGCTCTTTAGTAACATTACCTGGACGAAAAATCTCTCCATTCAATTCAATTTCATAATCAAGGGAAGCGGAATACTGTATCGAATCGTAATCAAGTGTCTGACTTAATTTGTGAGGACCTCGTTCTTCGACAAATTCATCTTCGAGAACATAACCTTGGCCTTCTAATGAATTTTTATTTAACTCGACATCATCTGTTCTTCGATAGCACAAAAGGTAATCATTATTATCAGCAATAAGTTCTGTAGTTTTCCCAGCTTTTTTTGTAATTCTTGCAAACTCTGCAACAAAATTCTCTTCTCCAAACACATCATCACAAAGCAGTTTCAGGTTTGCTTGCTCATTGTCGTCAATGGAAATAAAAATTACACCATCATCTTTCAATAAATCTTTGGCCAGCAGCAGGCGGCTGTACATGAACATCAGCCATGCACTATGAGAGGCAGAGCCTCGTTTGGTAAGGTCTAAAATGCGGTCCGCTTCTTCTTCGCTTACGCTTAGCTTTTCCTGCAAGTTTTCTTTGGTATAATTAAAATTATCAGCATACACAAAGCCATCACTGCCTGTATTATAGGGTGGGTCAATGTAGATGCATTTAATAGCACCGCTATATGATTTAAGTAAGTGTTTTAAACCATCAAGATTATCGCCACTGATATAGATATTTTCGCTGTTGGCATTTTCGGGCAGGCTGTTATGGGCCTCATTAGGCTGAATAACTGTTGTAGTTTCAGTACTGGCCAGCAGTTTGGCATAACTCTTCCCTAAGAACTTCAATTCGTAACCTTCATTTACCACATTAGCGGTAGCAGCAATTTCGGACTTAAACCGTTCCACATCAAATGAGCCATCCACCTTAAAGCAGGCAGGGAAATGTTCTTTCAACACTGCCAGTTGCTTGCTGTTGGGCGTGGTGTTTTCGTTTTGTTGTATGCTATCCTTTATCATTTGCTTTGGTATTTTATGTTCGTTGTTACACTTTTTATCAACGCTTCTGTTCGGACTTTGAGACATCAATTTTCTCGAGCAACTCTGCCCTTACCAATTCAAATGCGGTTAACTGATCGTACTTTTCTGTTGGTCGTATCAGGGCTGCTATGTCGCCTGTAAATTCATCGTCCTGCATTTTGGCCTCCATATTTTGCAGATATACTTTTTGTGTAGGAGGTTCATCCACTACAAAATCCATATAGGCATGATAGCATTGCAAGAGGGCTTCTTTGTTGATGTCGGGTACTTGTACCAATGCCTTGTACATATCGTATAAATCACGGCCTTTTCTGCGTTGATACAAGGCTCTTAACTTTGTACCCAGCAGTTCTTCCAAGCGGTAAGTGGTGATGTTGCAAGAGCCAGTGAACCATGAAGACTTCACTTCAAAAGGAAATTGCTGATAGCCTAATACAGTGAAATGCTCCCGACAATTGGTTTCTACTTTCAGGCGGAGGTTTTGCACGGGTGGAAATTCTGATTCAAAGCGATAATGAAGTGTAAAATTGTTTTCTTTTTGCTTTCGTGCCGGGTCACCCAAAAAAGCCAGTCTTTCTCTTAACCTATCTACCACAGGGCCGAATGGCTCTGCTGTGATTTGCACCAAATCAATATCTTCAGAATAGCGGGATTGCGGACTTAAATACAATTTATGTAAAGCAGTTCCGCCCCTGAATGCAAGGCTTTTGGCCAGAAACTCATCTGAAAAAATCTCTACCAAGGCACGGCAAATCACCAGGTCTTGTTCTACCTGTTCGTTGGTTTGCCAGGGCACCTGATTGGCCCATTCTGTTATGTATGCCTGTGGTATCATTCGTCAAGTTATCTCGTTCACTTTTATTTTTTATTGGTCTCGATGAATCGACCTAAAGGTCGATTTCTATTTCTGTGTTTACGATTACTTTCCATCTTTCGTCTGATGCAAAACCTTTTGCCGGGGCTGAGGCTTTCAGCGGTATCCGGAACAAAGGAGATTCATTCTTTTGCAAAGCATGGTATAGGGCATTGGCGAGTGACTGGTTATCAAACACCTTATCCAGCAGATAGCCGAGGCGTTGCAAAGCGGTTACAGGAACATGCTGCAATAGATTGTTGTCGAAAGCATCGGGTTGAATACTTTCGGCTAATTCTGACAAAACAGCAGCTACCCTGTTAATGCCGCCTACCCGTTTGGCGTATTGTATCAGGTCGGTTGCCGTAAGAGCCGGATTTGATATTTTCAAATAGCCTGCTTCTGTTTTCCGTGTGTCTAACAGCGATGCCGGTACTACCTTTTTGCTGATGTAGTTTATTTTCAGCCCCTTCTTTTGCATAGGCCGCAATACCGGAAAACCTGTTACCACAAAAAACTCCTGTGGTTGCTGATGCGATGCCCCATGATAGGCGGCTGCGTTTAATAAGGCCAAGTAATAAGGCCGGTCCAATTCCTTCATAAAGGCCTCTAAAAACAAAGTGGGGGGGAGTATGCCTTTTGACCTGTATTGGGGCGGTATAATCAGGTAATAACCTTTGTGAATGGAAATAATAAGCTCTTTATCAACCAGGCGTTTCAAGGCAAACTTATTGGCGGTATCGGTCTGCTCAGGGAAACCGGCACGGAGCTGGTGCAAGGCAAATGCATATTTGCCCTGAGCCAACAGGTGGTTTACCCAGTCTTCCACACTTTTGTATTGCCTTGAATCTCCCAAAAGAGTAAATTTTTGCGGAAGGTAGTGAAATCTGCTACTTTTTGCAAATATTTTCTTTTGTTTGATCTGGATGGGTTAACCGGATTTTAAGGAAAGAAAGCTAAGAACCAATCGCGTTTCTGCTCCATTGATTTCTTATAGCGGAAGCATATGCAATAGCCCGGTTATTTGTTATGCTGCACTTATGGCCAAATCCATTTTGCACATCTGACTGGCAGAGGCCAAGCATTACGCCAAACAGGAAAGCGATTCCCAAAAGTGGTAATAGCCCTTTTCTGATATATCTGTTGTTTGCATACTAATGGAATTTATAGTGTGTAGTAAATATTTCCAATATCCACCAATCTAAAAGATGGAGGCCAGGCAATTGCCGGGAAACCTACTTTGTACGCCCCAAATACCTACTCCTTAACAAACGATATATACAACGAAGCACCTAAGACATACACCTATTTCCCGATACAGAAAGTAAATATATCAACCTATTCATTTGATTAATAATAATATACCTGAAAATTTAAATCGAAAAAATGTAAAAATGCAGCAAAAATTGGGAAATCAAAGGATGAGTAAGAGCAAATGTACCCCTATTTTACCAACTTCAACAACCGTTCTGTTGTGTGCTTAACTGCCTCAGCTACCAGCTCGATAAAGGCCGTCTTGTTATCCTCTCTCGACCGTTCCAACGCATCATAATATTTCAGGCGGCTTTCGGCATCGCCCCGAATATTGGCAATGGGATAACCGTGCTGCAACAGAATAAGGTTCATCACCAGCCTCGATGTACGACCGTTACCGTCAATAAACGGATGTATGGTTACTAAGCGTTCGTGCATCTCTGCGGCCAGCACCACGGGGTGTAAAGTACCTTTACTCTCGCTGTAAAACACAAAGTAGTCCTCCATCAGCTTTTGCAGCAGGTACGGCTGGGGTGGCGTGTGGGTGCTACCCGAAATAAGCACAGGCACTTTACGGTACACACCCGCATGCTCCCGGTCAATGCTTTTAAGGATGATGGCGTGGATTTGCTTCAATGTACGCTCATCCAGTACCACATCCTGTTTTACCAGCTCCCCGATAAAATCTATCGCCTCCTTATGGTTGATGGCCTCCAGGTGCTCTTTGAGCGACTTGCCTCCAATGGTAAGCCCTTTCTCAATAACTAACTGGGTTTCCTGTAAAGTAAGCGTATTGCCCTCTATGCGGTTGCTCTCATAGGTGTATTCAATAGCCAATGCTTCCTGAATCCTGGCATTATCCAGCGAACGGAACTTGTTCAGTTCCGCTTTTAGTGTGTCTAATTCCTGTAATAATGCTTGCAATGGCATGGCTTTTCAATGATAGTGCGAATTTACGGAAATATATGTATAAAATCCGTCATAAAAGCCAATAGACTTGCTTTATGTGGTATCAAAAAATCCATTGATTTGAAAGCGGTTTCCCTTCTCTTTCCTCAATGGCAAAAAATAATAATCTATTCCTTATACTCAATTTCGTCATTCATTCCAGCTATCTTATCAATCTCTTTGAATAAAATAATAAATCCTGAGTACAACTTATAATTGTTCACCTTCGCCATTTTTTTTGCGAAAGCAGTTTTTGCGCCTCCAGAATCATTAATTGAATATATTTCTCCTATTGCCGTTTTATTTAACATCTTATTTTCCTCTAATAACTCCTTAGAGAAATAATGTTCTATGGAAAAATAATTATCCGTTTGTTTGGGCAAAATATAATGTTGCATGTGCTCAGGTATAGGTAGTAGCATAGCATATATATTCCCTTCCTTACGTTTTTTTATTCTCTTGTAGCCATTGACGAAATCAAATTTTGAATTATGTAGTGTTCCGTTAAACTGCTGCAATCCTTCGCTGTCATTATCAAAAATACCAATTACGACTTGGTCGTCATCCAAATAAGCAAGCCCTTCATTTAAGGTCTTTGCCAAACTGTTTGCCCCACCTCCTGTTGGATCGCCGACTCGAATTTCCCAATAAGGCATAAGACCAGTTAAAGAAGTATAAGCCTGTTCAAGTAAAATTGCATCGGACTGACCTTCAACAAATAATTTAACTCTACGGTTAGGTGTAATTTTATCATATTTCCCAAACCTATGTCTATTAGCAGGCTGGATATATATATTTAGTGTATTCGTTACGGGGAAACGGCTATCTGATACATGAACTCTTTTAGATTTAATAATTTCATCTTTTTGCTTACGCAGCTCTTTACTCCCCAAATTGTCGATTGCGGCTTCAAGAAGCCTTGTATAGAACTCATTACCCGTTGTTTTTACTTTTCCAATGACCTCAGTAAGCTTATCTTCCATATTAAGTCTATTGCCTGAAACTGTTATCGAAAGAATAAGGATTTGATAAATTATATTATCAATATAAGGATACTCTGACAAAGCCCTTTTAATATCATATTCGGTTAACAACTCTTCTAATGCCAAGGATAATGGTTTTCTTAGTGTAATTGAATCAAAATTATCCTGAAACAGAAAAATTGGGAAAATGCTAAGAATAGGAAGCGATAGTCTTCCGAATATTGCATTTTCAGGCAAAGAGGTAGACAGTTTTTTGAAGCCTTCATACGTATCAACCATTAATCGAAGAACTTCTAATACTGCTTTCTTGCGAATCTCGTCATCCGTAAGATATAATGCTTGGAGTAAGTAGCCTGTACCATTTGTAGCTGCCCAATACTCCTGCATTGTACCGCTTCTTTTGATTTTATTTATTACCTTTTCAAGAAACACAGGCATATTTCTTGATTCACCGCCATAGAAAACAGCGGCAAACTGCCAGTTTACATCAAAGAAGTTTTCGACTAACTCATCTTCCATTTCTCTATGGTTTTTGAATATTTCCTTTGCGGCAAAATACTCCATATATGAATCATGCCTAAACTTAACATATTTACCTCTTTGGAGAACTAATAATCCTGTATGCTCAATGATAAAATCAAGAGCTTTAGGGAGAAGTGATGTATCTATCGTACCTGATATAGAACTTAACTTATTTTCAAAAAACTTAATAAACTCATCTTTGGTGAAAAGCTCACTATTTTTTCTTTTTAATAATTCGAGAGCATATATTCCAAGAATTGTTTCTTTTACGGTTATATCAAGAAAATCTATTGACTTATCAGCCATTGTTCTTCCTAAAAGTAAATTGCTAAACTTGTCATAGATGTCATTTAATGTAGCAGGTAGTTCTTGCTGATTAGTTTCTTCATATAGAATAGACATCAATGACAAATTTAACGGAGTAACAGGCAGTTTTTCAAGAATTTTGTTCTCTCTTAGGGATTCAAGTAAGCCCGCCGCTCGATTGCCTTTCCCTTCAAAATATCTGCTTGCAAAATTTTCAACTTGCTGGTTATTAAATTTTTGAATAAATACATCTTTTAGATTTTTTCCCGAAGACTTTTTAAATATGTCATTCAATGTATTTGACCTCGTGCCTAAAAATATAAGCACACCTTTATCCATCAATGATTCTAACTGTTCCGTTATCTTACTTCTATATTTCTCTTCAAATTCATCAATTGAATCGACCAAAAGAACAATCTGATAATTTCCATTAACTTCATCAAATGATTTTCCATTGAAGTGGTCACAGAGTTTGCCATTAAGTATTAAACTATATAAATCCTGTTCCCCATCACTTGCAAATGTTTCCCTTAGATTTAAAGTATCTATGAAAACAGGTAAATATCGTTTTCCTGAAATTTTAGTATTTCTTTCGATTAGAAGTTTGCCAATTTCATTTAACAGCCTTGTTTTGCCCGTGCCAGGGTCTCCATGCAACATTAGCAATCTTTCATTTTCGTCAATCACTCTATTCAGGTGAACCTTAGTAAATGCTTTTTTTGTAGATTGCTTATCTTCTGTCCTTAAGAATAAGTTAGGTTCTATAAAAATTGACAATAACTTTTGATATGCTGCTTTATATTCAACAAGCTTACGTATCTGAAATGACTCAACCATCTTCCCTTCAAACTCTTTTTCATAGGAAATTAAAGCTTGATCTGAATGTCGCCAATAATCAGAGTAATTATCTTCTACCGCCTTAAGTATGCTATCAATATCTATATATGCAATAGAATTCTGCTTACTTATTCTCCTGTTTAATTCTTGCTTAAAACCAGATGATATAGTTCCGATAGCAACAATGTTTACTTTCGAGTGTCCTGCTGTATATTTTTTGTTTATCAGCTCCACCAATGTATCATAATCAGAATACTTTTTTGATAGGGAATTTGGAAAAAAAATGTAACTGTTGATATACCGACCTGCGTTTGTTACCTCAAATGCTACCTCGATAGTATCATTAGAAGCCCTTTTGGCTTCTTGAAGCCCCATTAAGGGCAGCATATTTTCATATAATTGAACTATACCATCAAGACCAATGGATTCAATGTATTTTTTTTTATCTTCTACCATGCTACAATTTATTGTTTTCTTGATATTTATCAAAAAATTAATCTACCTGCAGGAGTTTGTATTTTCTGAATAAAGTCGTATATTAATGGCGTTGCCACATTTGCCGCTATACCCGCTACCGTTCCTTCCATTACAACTTTGATAGAACAAGCCATACTTTATAATCTTAGCTTTGGGTTTGGATGATTTACTTTGCCGCTCTTTGGTTTGAATATCTGCTTCTATTTCTTCCTTTTGCTCATTCGTCAAGTTCAGCTTTGGCAATTCGTCCTTTAGGGCTTCAATAAAAGTCCTGAGTTCATTTAAGCTACTACCCTAAACGGTTTGGTTTATTGTAGAATGATTAGCCCCTTGCTGAATTGCGCCTCCATTCATAGTTCCTGCATGAATAAAGTTAGCAACAAGTAAAAATGTTCCGTTGGCCTATCGGGCATTTTAAGTGCAGCCTTTACTTCTTTGATGCCCCAATGGGCTATCCCTAACCTTATTACTGCTCCCATCGGCTTAACTAAGCCCTCATCTTTCAAATATTGATAAATTGAGGTCGAGTAATTTTTTACAAAGCCCAATAATTGACCTATTTCGCAACCGTCAATAGGGTAGTTTGTTTGCGCTTGAATGGTTCCACATATCTTGTGTAGAAATTTAAACCTATCAGCTTGCATTTGCTTAAAATCCATGTAACAAAGGTACAAGATTATTCTACCTTAATTACTGAATAGTTGCTTAAATCCATCTTAGAGGCAATTCTACTTTACACACCATTCCACCGAAAGATTTTTACCCCTGAATTACATAATACAGCCTTCCGCAAGCTCACCCACTAAATTCACTATCTGCTCCGCAATATCCGACACTACCACGTCCTCCGTCTTGTCCAGCAGGGGGAAGATGGGCAAGTAAACTTCTCTGCTGGTGTTTTCGTAGGCTATAATTGAGCTTTTGCCAGCCACATTCTTGATTTGGGCCTTGAATATCTCAGACTAACAAAATACTGTTTTTGTTTATGAAGCCTGATTACTTTCTTTTCCATGTAATCACTTCCCAATACAAAACTTACTGAAAATATTGCCCAGCAGTTCTTCTACGTCTACATGACCGGTGATCTCGCCCAGGTAGCGCAGGGCTGTGCGGATGTCCATAGCCACCAGGTCGCCGGAAAGGCCGTTTTGGATGCCTGTACGGGCGCGTTGCAGGAAGTCGGCAGAGCGGTCTAAGGCCTGCACATGCCGCAGGTTGCTGATGATAACGTCGCTTTCGCTGAAACTACCGGCACCGGCCGCCTCACTGAGGCGGGTACGCACTTCGTCGATACCGTTCTTTTCGCGGGCCGATACCCATAACACAGGAAAAGGAGCCTCATGTAAACCGGCGGGCAGCAGATCGCTCTTATTGGCGATGCACAGAATTTCGGCCAGGGGATATTCTGCCAGGTACTGCCGGTACACGGCTCCTGCCTCTTCCAGCGATTCGCTGCCGGCATCGAATACGTACAGAATAATGCTGCTGCCGCGCATACGCTCGTAGGTACGCTGTACGCCAATGGCCTCAATGCTGTCGGCAGTATCGCGCAAACCGGCCGTATCCATCAGGCGGAACTGCACCCCACCGATATTGAGCACATCTTCTACCACATCGCGGGTGGTACCGGCAATATCGCTTACAATAGCCTTTTCTTCGTTGAGCAAGGCATTGAGCAGGGTACTTTTGCCGGCATTGGGCTTACCTACAATGGCTGTGGGCACACCGTGCTTTATGGCATTGCCGAGCTTAAAGGACTGTATAAGGCGGCGTATGTGGGTATCGATACGGTCGATAAGCCTTAGCAGGTCTTCGCGGCTGGCAAACTGCACGTCTTCTTCGCCGAAATCGAGTTCCAGCTCGATAAGGGAGGCAAAATGGAGCAGCTCTTCGCGCAGGGCCTTAATATCGTTGCTTACACCGCCGCGCATCTGCTGCATGGCAATACGGTGACTCTGCTGCGAGGAGGAAGCGATAAGATCGGCCACGGCCTCGGCCTGGGAAAGGTCGAAACGGCCATTGAGAAAAGCCCGCTGCGTAAACTCGCCCGGCTCGGCCGCACGGGCTCCCAGCTGCAACAGCCGTTCGGTTACCTGCTGCAGAATATATGCCGAACCATGACAGGAAAGCTCGATGGTATCTTCTTTGGTATACGAACGCGGAGCGCGGAACAGGGCCGCCAGCACTTCGTCTACCGGCTCGCCGGCAGCATTGCATATGGTACCCAGGTGCAGGGTATGCGAAGCCGCCTCCAGCAGGTTTTTACCTTTCCAGGCTGCCTGTACTATACCAAAGGCCGCAGGACCGCTGATGCGTATAACTCCTATGGCACCCGCCCCGGGAGGCGTGGCAATGGCTACAATGGTATCGGCTGTGTACATACTCATACCGCAAAGGTAAACGGATTGCCGCTTACTTTACAAAAAAAGCCTCTCCCACCTTGTGGAAGAGACTTATATACCATTATGCAAAGCCATTATCGGCGCTGAACAAGCAGCGTTTGCCGGCTTATGCCTGCAGCACCTTCGGTGCAGAGGATGTACATACCTGCCGCCCAGTGCTGCGGGATAGCAAGCTGCAGCTGACCGGCTCCGCTGTGCTGTACATCCAGCAAACGTATCCCCCGGCTGTCGTAAACATATATACGCTCGGTATCCTGCAGGCCACTCAGGTTTATATATTCTGTGGCCGGGTTAGGATATATGGAAAGCTGCGGAGTTGCTGGAGCAACCTCTTCTGATGAAAGCACGTACGATTGTGTGCCGCAGTTGTAATAAGGCTCGCGGCCATTAGCCGAACTTTCGGCCAGGAACAGGGCACAGCCTCCGGCATCGGCCAGCGGCTCGCTGTCGTATACGCCCTCGGGATCGTTAAAATCGGACATACGCTGCGTACCCGACTGTACGCCCGTAGTGCGGTATACCTGCGTTACCCCACTTTCGTCGGTACCGAAGAACCAGAGGTGACTACCCACTACTTTAAGGCTGCGCGGCATTACCGAAAACTGCATCCAGGCCATTTCTGCCGTAAGCGATACACTGCTGCCATTGGTGCGGTACAGCTCCACACCCGTATCCGAAGCATCGGCTACCATATACAGGTAAGGCCCCATTATGGTAAGCTCGCTGCAATTCGCATTTGCAGTACCGGCACCTATATTGCTGAATTTTACCGTACCGGCGGCCGTACCGTCCGACTTCCAGAGCTCGCGGCTGTAGTCCTGATCCAGTGCCGAAAAGTACAGACTGTTGTTGTAAACGATCAGCTCCAGCGGATTGGAATCGCCCGGGGCCAGGTCTTTTACCAGCTGCGTACCCGCAGCCGTACCGTCGGTAACCCAGAGTTCGCGGCCATAGGTAAAATCGTAGGCACTGAAGTATACCTTATTGTTAAAGGTGGCAAAAGACATGGGATTGGAACCAAAAGGCGGAGGAAAAGAATTATCGGTAAATATATCTTTTACCAGCTGCGTACCGGCAGCTGTACCGTCGGTTTTCCATAGCTCTACGCCCTCGGTATTGGTAGCGGCTGCAAAATACAGGTTATTGCCCAGCACCGCCCCCAGCGAGTTAATTACAAAACCAACCTGTGCACCGTTATCGGGGCCGGGATTTATATCTTTTACAATACCCGAACCGGCAGGCGTACCGTTGGTGCGGTACAGCTCAAAGCCCGAAGTACCGTCGCTGGCCCAGAGGTACAGGTAACCGTTCATTTCACCGATAACAGATAATACGTCCTGGCTGCCCGATGAGGGATCCAGCTCGTCTACCAGTGTAAAGCTGTTATCGCTTACATCGTAGGCATACAAACTGGTACCCAGGGTTTGGTCGTAAACCACAACAATAATTTTATCGCCGCAGTTACCCAGTATAAACAACGGGTTCTGGGCAGTGCTGCCTGTAAACAGCTCCACGGCACCGGAGGCCGGATCATCTACCCTGAACAAACTGCCATACAGCGCATTGGTGCGTGCCGTAAAATAAAAAGATCCGTTGTAGTTAAGAGAATAACCGAAGTTTGCATCCGAGCCGTCGAGCCCCGGACGAAGATCCTGTAGCAGGGTTTGCGTGCGGGCGTAGGCCGGCAGCAGTAAACAAACACCTAATAGCGTAATAAGCTTTTTCATTGTACCGAAATTTGCAGCAAAAGTAGACGACCGCATATCCGGCAGGGAATGTAGTATTTAATAAAATGTGATAATTTTACTGAACACTTATTCTATAAATATAGCAATTTTAAAGCATATAAGCAATACTTCCTGTGATATTTTTATGCAACAATACGAAAGCGGCGCAGCCAGCTGTATACGTAACAACCTACACAAAAACCGGCAGCACTCTCGAGCAGGGCACAGATACCGAATACAGCGGCCGTAAGTATGGAGGGCCATTTCCACTCCATGTACATGCATAAAGGCAGTAGCAGCGAAAACACGAAACCCACGCCTGCCGCAAACTTTTTGGGAGCAGCATCGGTTAAACGGGGAGCGGCTCCCGACCATTTTACCAGTAGGCTGCCCAGCCACTTAAGCAAACTGTATTTTCCGCCCCTGAAGCTTCGTTCGGCAAAGTCGAACGCCAGGAATAAAAACAGCAGTGGAATGTGCAAAAAGAATCCCGCCAGCACCATACACAATACCAGGGCAGCTACCGTACGCACTACCCGCTCATTTACCCGCTCGCCCGATACGGGGCATTCTGTCTGCATATAATTCTTCATTATTTAGTCCACAAATTTAGTAGACTAAATAATATCTCCGGCTTTTTTGTGAAAATAATTATGTACGGGGCTATCAGACCAGTTCCTTTACCATTTACTTACAGGAGCTTAATCCACTTGCTTTAGCAAGCACTTTATAGTATCTCTGCGTTCCGTTAAACGGATGGCACCCTCCTCATACCATACATGCATGCATGCATGGCAGTATATTCGAAATACCTCATTATCATCTGCCGGCATATAATTCCGGTGATATCCATTATCGTCAACAGCCTATCCTACTGGTTTATTCTGCTATAAATTTATCAAGTGTAGCTACAATATTCGTCCAGAGTTTGTCTTTCATATTTTTCCTGAAATACCCGAAGTGGTCAATTTTTCTCAGCCCAAATCCGGCTGGTGTAAGTTCTGTGATTGTAACTCCCTTTTCACTTTTTACATTTCGCCAGAAGGCTTTGGTATTTTTTGCATTAGAAATAGTATCATCTGTTGAATAATACACATGCACGGGAAATTTAAAGCTCTTAAAATGCCCCGTAGGAACCGTTTTCCCGTAAAACTTTTCATCAAAGAAGTAATTTTCCTTTTCTAACCAATCGCGCCATTCAAATACTACCTGTTTCGGAAGATTCTCCATAAAACCGTAGGGTTTTGCTTTTACAAACCCGCACAGGAGTACGCTGATTGGAGAAAAAACATAAAAGAAAAAATATGCTTTCATTCTGTAGCCAAATGGCATATTAGGATAATAACCCGACGACGCGGCAATGTTGATGTTACCCTTTACATTGTTCAAATTACTCATAAACCCAATCTGTTGTCCTCCGGTGCTGTGCCCTACAATAAGAAAAGGCAAATCCGGGAATCGGTTTTCCAGGTATGCTTTTATTGCAGGCATATCTTTTGTTCCATAATCTAAGTATCGGAAGCTGCTCTTTTTCAGATTATCTGTTTTTTCACTTCCTCTGTAATTCCAAAGACAACACAAATAGCCCTGCTCCGTTAAATATGTCAAAAATGAAAGATAGAATTCCTTCCTGACGGCTGTGCCTGTATTAAACTGTATAACGGCTTTCGGATTATCAGGTATTAATAAACTACCTTTCAGTTTTATACCATCCTCGGTAATAACTTCAAATTCTTCTTTTTCCATATTTATCTAATTATCATTAAATCGTTTAATATCAATTGCATTAATTGGTCTGTTGAGTTGTGCTTTTTTTCAATTCGCGCAACCTGTATCAGACCCATTAAACTTGCCATTATCAGTTTTGCTTTCAGTTTATGGTCAGCAACAGGCCTGAACAGCTGTTGCCGTTGTCCTTCCTCCAGGATAGAAGCAATCCAGTTTACAAGCGTATTTCCGTAAGACAATAATTCCTGTCTTATAGATTCATCCAGGGTATTAATGTCCGAAATCAAAGCACCCGCAATACACACCTTTTGCTCTGCAACCAGCATTTTGTAGTATTTAAACAGTTTATCTACTTTTTCAATTGGAGTTTTTTCATTACATTTTTCAATGGTAAACTCTAAAAACTCCTTGTGTTTACGGATAACGGCAATTCCCAAATCGCTTTTTGCCGGAAAATGATAGTGGATGGAAGATGTTTTAATGTCAATTTGCATAGAAATATGTTTATAACTGAACGCATTAAAACCTCTTTCTACCATCAGACTGTTTGCTGCTGCAATAATCTGCCCTTTCGTGTCCATGATTTATTGTTTTAAAAAAGTTTCATATTCTGCTAATGCCCGGCCCAACCAATCTGGAATTTCTATTGATTTTTTAACATTAATATCTATAAGAACATTTACACTTTTACCTTTAGCATGAATTATTGCAGTACCATCGTTTGCAGTACTTGTAATTAAATATTCCATTTCGAAACTCTTACTGGAAACGGAAGATACTCTGGCCTTTACGGTTGGATTCACATTCTTCAATGTAAGTTCCGATATAAAATCGCACTCGATATGAACTATTACAAACATATTTTTATGCCAATCCCACTGAGGACAGGCTGCAGGCATATATTCAGCCCGCGCAATCTGAAAATATTCAAAATAGTAAATATTGTTTACGTGTCCAAGTGCATCTAAATCGTTCCAACGCATTGGAATAGGAGTTGAGAAACGAAATTGCTGAATGATCTGCTGCGCATTGTCTGTTGTCATTATCTTTATAAAATTTATCTACCTATTTGTAGGTAGGTAAATGTAGTAAAAAAAATTCAACCTGTTACTCAGGTCTGTTGATCTGCTATTGTAAAGCCTATCTAAGGTAATTTTTTAACATCCGCTTTCTTGTTTGTCCCTTACTGGTTAAAGGATAACGCCGGCAAAATACAGTGCTGTTAAACTCAGCTTCAATTCAGTTAAACGATTGTCTGAATGCCAATGGTGAAAGTTTTGTCTTTGTCTTAAACAACTTACTGAACGATTGCGGATAATCAAATCCTAACTGATACGCTATTTCACTTACCGAAAGTTCGGTGGTGCTTAATTTTTCTTTTGCCTTTTCAATGAGTTTATCGTGAATATGCTGTTGTGCAGATTGCCCCGTAAGTTGTTTAAGCAGGTCAGAAAAATATTTACCTGATATATTCAGCTTTTCTGCAAAATAATTTACCGTCGGTAAATGCTCTATGTGCTGCTCCGAAAAATACCCTTCCAAAAGCACTTCAAACCTTGCAAGCAAATGATTATTCAATGGTTTACGGGTTATAAACTGCCGGTTGTAGAAACGATTACTGAGCGTAAGCAATAAGTCTAACTGAGCAATCAATACATCCTGGCTAAAGTTATCAATCGGGCGGTTTATTTCTTGTTTTATTTTTTGAAATAAATCCTCTATATCACGTTCTTCATCTTCGGATAAAATCAAGGCTTCGTTTACTGAATAATCGAAAAAATGATACTTTTTAATTTTTGATACTATTTCATAACCTAATAAAAAATCGGGATGAAACATTAAACACCAGCCTTTAGCAGGTAACTCAAAATCTCTGTTTATGCCCAAAATCTGATTGGGTGCGGTAAAACCCATAATGCCCTCATCGTAATCGTAACCTGTTTGTCCGTATAACGATTTGCAGGTACAGTTGTATTTAATTGTTACTACATAATATCCGAGGGTAAATTTCAGTTTGTCCTGAACCTCTATTCCGGGGAATTCCTGAAACGTATAAATGCTTATCAGCGGGTGCTTAGGTTTTCCTAATCCGCAGATAGTATAGTATTCAGCAATACTTTTTACTTTTATAATTTCGTTGCTGTTCATCAGGTTACCTGAGTTCTAATTTTAAATTCCTTCTCATCATATTTCCCCATAATTTCAATGCAAATTTAGTCGGAATAATGTAGACTAACCTGCGGGATATTTTGTTTTGCAATCCGCTTACCGTGATAATAGATTTTTTTTTCAGCCCTTTCATTGCAGCAGTTACAACTTGTTCAGGTGTTTCTAAATGTTTAGTCGAAAAACTACTTTTTCGATCACTGCCAATTTTTGCCGCCTCAAAAAAACCGGTTTCAGTAGCACCAGGGCAAAGCAACATCGTTTGTATATTGTAAAGTCTGTTTTCTTCCCAGAGTGCCTGTGTAAAATACATAACAAAACCTTTTGTTGCCGCATAAACATTCATATAGGGAATACCGTTAAACCCTGCCATGGAACCCACATTGATGATTGTGCCGCTTTTATGTTCCCGCATCTGCGGTAAAAACCGGTATGTGAGTGCCACCATTGCATTCATATTTAAGTTCATCATATTTTGGTACGCTTCTAAACTGTATTCCAGCATATCGCCACCAGTTCCCACTCCTGCATTGTTAATTAAAAAATTCACCTGCATATCTCGTTTTGCCACTTCATCGGAAATGATTCTGTCACTGCCGGGCCGGGCTAAATCAATCGCAATATATTGTGCCGTAATATTATGCTGTTTTGTTAATTGCTCAGTTAGCAATTTTAATTTGCTTTCGGTTCTGGCAACAAGCAGTAAATTATGCTTTTCTTTTGCCAATTGTTTTGCAAATGCTTCACCAATTCCGTTTGATGCGCCTGTAATTAATGTTACTTTCATTTTTCTTAAATTTTTACAGTACAAAGTTGCGTTCGTCTGTAAACTTAAAAGTGTTCAAAAGGCCGTTTCTTGTGTTCAGATGCCGGTTACTGATAAGGTTTCTGCAGCCGGGCATTACTTCCTCTGCCAAACCCTGCGGAGTTATACTACTTCTTTTGCCCGTAAATAAGCAGAATATGCGACATGAATACAAGCGGTACCACACAGGCAGGTAAGTAACAATAGGGAAATTCCAGAACTGCAATATTGGGCTGGTTAAATGCAAACTGCTGTATTGGTAACGGTGATGATAAAATGGCTAATGAAACTACAACGAGCAAAAATCCAATTCCGGTAAAGTTCCAAATGATGAAAAACAATCGGTTTATTTTTCTTTTGCTTATGAACTGGTAAATTAACATGGCCAGTGCCGAAATCCCGATCAGTATGTCGAAATTCCAGCCTTTGAAAGTGATTAGGTCTGGAATTTTGTTTTGCAGAAAAAGTTGAAATAATAGGAGTTCTACCGGTATTCGCAAAACCTGGATGGATAAAAGGATCGTTGAACGGATTTTTTGTCTGTCAATTCGTTTTAGTATCACGAAAATCAAACCAAAGGTTCCGAAAATAACAAGCGGAAAAATGCCAGGTTTATCTTTAAATACATTCAATGCTGCCACCGTTCCGACAAGCAGCTGCCAAATCGCAAAAAGCATCAAAAGCCGCTTGTTTCTGCCCGTTCCGATATAGAACAGCAGCAAGGCTAAAATACTGATGATTAAAAATGTTATCTGCATCATTTCACCGGGATGATTGGTTGTTTTGTATAACTGTACCTTCAGAACCGGATCTTGTAATATGAACTAATCTGACTTCTGAAGCAATTAATCCGGTAAATTGCGGCCATTGCTGCTGCATTGCGGCAACCTGCCCGGCAGCGGGAGCTGTATTGCCCGCTTGCATCCTTAACCGCAACATAAATTCTCTCAGCGTTTCCATATTCTTTTGCGTTATTGATTACGGAACAAAAATACCGGGGGCAATTTTCTAAAAAGTTGCTCTATGACAAAAAATAAGTTCAGCGTAAAATTTCTTTCCGTATCCGGCTCAACGAATATTTTGTAATGCCTAAATATGTGGCAATATGCTGCAAAGAAACGTTTTGAATAATATGCGGTTTGTCGTTCAACAGTTGAATATATCTTTCTCTGGCCTGGTCGGCAATGATGGAAACACTATGATTTTTTAATGCGAAATAGGAATTAACCAATCTTCTTCGTCCGTGTTCTCTGAATGTTTCAATGCCGTGAAAAAGTTGCTGAAAGTTTTCAAAATCCAGCTGCCAGCAAACACAGTTTGTCAGCGCCTGTATGTTTTCTCGTGCGGGGCTGCGAAGAAAAAAGGACGACCAATCAATTACCACATCGCCCGAACTGTAAAAATCTGTCGTAATGTCGTTTCCGTTCGTGTCGTTCACAAACGAACGGGCAAAGCCACTTTCTAAGAACCAGTATAGATTCTCGGTTTTTCCTTCTTTGAGAAAAAAGTCGTTTCTGGTAAATTTTACGTGTTCGAACTTCGGAATTATCCATGCAAGTTCCTCTGCGCTAAAATCAACAGGCGTAAAAATTGTTTTTAGAAAATGTTCGTTCTGCATTTGCTGAGTTCAACAAATAAGTGCAATTTAAAAAAAAGGAAAAAGCTATTGCAGGCCTTTTTGCTTTTGACTGAATAGAGCAAGCGTTGGATTGCTTAAGTCAAAAACTTGCAAACAGCTCAGTTTAGAGCAAAGGTATCAAATTGAGGCTTTAGTAAAAGCAGTAATGATTCAAGAACTTATTACAAGCCGGTTAGTGGTGAACTGCTCAACAATAAGCAGGGAAATCAGGCACAATAATGCCTGGCCTGGCCGAACTGCGGGAGCATATCATGCATTAATTGCCGAAAGAAAAACGATTAATCGGCATAAGGAAAAGCCCAAAAGTGGACGTTGCAAGCCCGTTATTTAAACTGCTCAACAAACTCATTTACCCGTCCGCAGAAAATCTCCTGGTCCTGGTACATCCCTATATGACCGCTGTTGGGCAGGATATAGCTGAATTTATCGGCGGAACTTATTCGCTGGAGTACATCCTCGCCTAATGCTGGCGGACACACAAAATCGTACCTGCCATAAAGTGTCAGCACGGGGATATTAACAGTGGTTAAGGCATCTGAAAAATCATATGTCCTCAGTTCGTCCTGAATGTCTGCATTCTGGCTATATTTAAGATTCAGGAATGTACTTACAATGGCATAGTTCTGCTTTACTGCATTTGCCTTAATGATATCCATCATCGGAAAGGGGTTTACCTCCGGGAAATAAGCTTCTGCATCTGTAGCATACGAATTCAGTTTATCTGCTTCTTCCAGGCTTAATGTTCCGGGCTGCAGATCATTTATAAAATCCAGTATTTCCTGCCATTTATCTACGTTCCGTCCCGAGGCAATTTCCTGTTCAGCATAAAGCATCAATGCATCACGGCTCAGATTGTCGTTTAGCGGATAATTGTGCGAGGCGCTGCAAATAATCCATCCCTTAATAAGGTTTTGATTATCTCCTTTGGTAACAAAGGAGGTGGTAAGCATTCCTCCGAAGCTGTGTGCTATCAGAAAAATACCTACATCCTTTCCATATCTGTGTTTTAACACCTGGATCACCTTCTCCAGATCTCCCGTCATTACGGGAAGATCGAAATAAGCCGCATTGCTGTTCCCCTGAGAGGCTCCTGCATTTCTCTGGTCCCAGTATGCCACCGCATATTTGTCTTCGATATGCTCCGAAATGTAATCTGTATTATAAAAATAAGCGCTCGATCCCGGCCCTCCGTGAACAAATAACAGGATAGTCTTGCTTGCCGTATTTCCCTCTACCAGCACACGCATGGACGCACCGCTATTTTCGACATAAAACGTTTCCGATACATTGTTTCCTGTTATTATCTTTTCTTTCTGGCAAGACAATAAAACCAGTATTACCGACAGTATGACTGAAAAGTGCTTCATCCCCGAAATTTGTTTTTGTTTATACGCTTTACTTTTGCAGTAAACATTAAGAACCGCTTTGGCTTGTAAATAATGCCCAGCTCCATTGCAGGCCTTATATAAACGGTATTATTGTAAGGAAACATTGTAAGCAGATTAAGCTTATAACAGATGGCAATGGGTGTAGCATACCGCATCGAAAAATCGTAACCCAGGCCCCCTCCCAGGGAAACAAGTGCATAGTTATAGCCCGCCATTCGCTTTACGGAAACAGTTCCGTCCCCGCTTACCTGATACGTAGTGCCCCCTAAAAATGTACGGCTGTAACCAAGCTCCGGAGAAAACTCTCCGAAAAATCCGCCTCCACCGGTCTGCCTCAGTGTATAGCCTGCCGTTATGTATACATTATCGTGAAAGGACGGATGATGGTACCAGCTTACATTGGCCGAAACGTAATGGTCTTTACGAATGAACTTTTGCCTGCCTGTTTTTTTAGTCTTTGTAATGTATATTTTTTTGAAGGGCATTTCTATTCCGGCTCTTACTCCCGGATATATAAAAGAACTGTTGTAAGAAAGTTTAAGCGAAGATGCCGACTTTTCGCCTGAGCTTTCGACTGTATCTCTCTGAGCTAAAGATACCTGCCCGCAAATAAAGAAAAAGAAGGCAAATACGATTGGTTTCACTGTATTCATGTTCGTTATGGGTTTTACTAAATTACGCATAAAAGACTGACTTTAAATTACGTACAAGTCTTATATACCAGTTCCCGTATCAAAGAACCGCGCTCAAATATGCACAAAATTATTTTCTTCGAGGCCTTAAACGCTGTATTATGCCAGGGGTCTCAGCTTCAGGCCCTTATAAAACAGCTTGCAGGAGCGGCGGCCGTTCGTAGCTGTTTCGCATTTGCAATCCTGCGTTTCTTTTTAAACACAAGGGAGATGTACTGAACAGAAAGTACAACTGCCCGGAATACGGGAAAGCTGCATACAAAAAACCGATGCGGGAAATGAAGGCAATCGCTGTTTACCTGCCAAGGAGCATATGGCAGCAATCTTTTATAGTGCCCCGGAGGCTCTTAAAACTGTTCGTCTGTAAGCTCTTTGTTAAGCACGGCACCGGCCATATTGCCGCTGGCTACGGCATTGGCCACCGAACGCATCATGCTGGTATTATCGCCGCAGGCAAAAACACCGGGTACACTTGTTCTCTGAAACATATCGGCCTGGATATATCCCTGTTCGTTTATAGTACAGCCCAGGGCCCGGGGTATATCGGAATGCTGCTCAAAAGGCAGTGCAGCGTACATGGCATCAAGAGGCAGGGAGCTGCCGTCGCTGAAAATGGCCCGCTGTATATACCCGCCGGTATGCTCTATTTCCTGTACCTGCTTTTCGGTAACCTGTATATTGTGTATTGCCAGCTTCTGTGCCTGCTCTTCGCTAAATGCCGCCTTGCCCTCCGTTAGCACCGTTATATGCGCTGTAAGGTTGTGTACCAGCGAGGCTACATGAAAAGCCCTGTCGCCATTGGCCATAATAGCGGTCTTTTTACCACGGAACTCGTAACCGTGGCAGTAAGGACAATGAATAACCGAAATCCCCCAGCAATCGGCAAAACCTTTAATAGCAGGCATGGTATCTTTTATTCCGGTAGCAAAAAGCAGCTTTTTTGCCTGGAAATGCTGCGCATCCTGCGTGCTGACACGAAAACCGGCCTCCGTTTTTTCGCCGCTTACAGCAAGTGCGTTCAGCAGCTGTACAGTACTGTACTTTAGTACCTGCTCCCTGGCCTTTGCTGCAATAGCGGCGGGTGCTTCGCCATCCTGGGTAATAAAATTGTGCGAATGGGGCGTTTGCCGGTTACAGGGTAAACCGCTGTCGATAACAAGTACACGGCGCATGGAACGCCCCAGGGCCATAGCTGCCGAAAGTCCGGCATAACTGCCGCCAACTATAATTACGTCGAAAAGATCGTTGTCTGTCATAGGATCATATATGGTAAATGCACCTGCGGGAAAAGGGGTTGCCAGGGCAAGCAGGGCTATGCCTCCGCGTTTTATGCTCTCTCTCCGGTTCATAGGTCCATTGCTGTTTGTATGGTGACAAAGATAAAAAACATTTCATTAATGCGACACTATCGCAATAAATTAATGCGATTTATTTGCATTAAATTTGCAACAGGAAAACAAAACGGATGAAACGCAGGAACACGCCCTCGAAAGAAGCGGTATTAGATGTACTTACACGCAGCAAAAAAGCGCTGAGTCATGAGGCTATTGAACAAAAAATACCGATCGGCATCGACCGTGCCACCATTTACCGGGTACTGAACCGTTTTTGCGAAGACGGGCTGGTGCACCGCATTGTGGCAGAGGACGGGAAGCAGTATTTTGCGGTATGTATGCAATGCGAACAGCAGCGTTTTACGGATAATCATTTCCATTTTCGCTGTATATGCTGCCAGAGCCTGGAATGCCTGCCGGAAACCGTTCATTTTTCGGTACCTGGCGGTTACCAGGTACAACATGTAAACTGTGTGCTTACGGGAACCTGTAAAGATTGTTCCGACTCTGCCAGTAAAGCACATGCATAATGCAGCGGTTGAGGGATTTTTTCCGGATACAGGTGCTCTCCGCACGTAGCGCTGCAGGTTAGGTCCATATAGCAATAAACTGCATCACTCCATATGTACACCAGAACAGCATAAAGCTCATTTCTTTTGTATACACACGCTTATCTTTTATTGCGCTTATAAGCACCAGAATAACAGGCAGAATCCAGATCAGTTTAAAGTACCCGCCCCCCGGTAAATGCAGTATTTTAGCAATCATACTCAGCATAAACAGTATACCGGTGAGCATAATACCGATGTTCTGGAACATATCCCATGCCTTTTTATTAAATCCATACATAAAGGTTAAGAATCCCGTTATAAAAAGCAGCAGTAAACCAGTACTTAATGCGGGCCCGAAGCCTGTCCACATACATAATATGGCTATTGCCTGCCCTCCTGCCAGTATCTTATGTAAGATGCCGCGAAAGCAAAAGGCAATAATAATGCCCAGGACAATAACCACTGTTAATATAATTTTAGCTTCCATATTGCGGTTCTTTTATCCGGCCAGTACTAAACAGAATTTGTGCAATAGCGGCCTTTCTTATTTTTTATACAGACTAAATCCCAATACATCCATACAGCCGGAGATATCCATTTCGGATGTTCGCGGATGCAGCTGTCAAACATACTTATTCAAAATTGATGTACATATATTTAAAGTTCATCACCAATGTATTAAACTGTGTAATTACATCCTGGCCCAGGTTTCCGTCGAAATATTTATTAAAGGCATATTCTTCCAGGCTTACGGGAATATTTTCCAGCGCTGCGTTTTTTAAACCAATCCGAATAGGAAAGTCACTCAGCATATACTCCTCCACATTGGTCTGGCCGCCGGCTCCGCCTCTTGTGTTCAGCTGCCGCCGGCCGTATTTTTCTACGTTATCTTTATGTTCCCGGTAATATTTAAACGACAGTTCCGAATTTTGGGCCCCGGTATCGAAGGTAAAAAGCAGTGTATCGCTTCCCGAATATAAGCGAACAACCGGGTTAAGTCCTTCCAGGGCCATATTATCCAGCGCGGTTTCCTGCACACTTCCCGGTACGGTAATACGTCCGTTCTTATGCAAATGCAGTTCTTCTAACTGCAGCATAACCGGAAAGCCCACTATACCGTTTATTTTATAACCGATCTCTGCAAACGTAAGCTGTTCGTCGGGCATTACAAGAAACACCACATTTTCGAACAATATATCGCCTACGTAAAAACTATCTGCCACAGCCAGTTTCGAGTGTACATCGATGCGGGTAGATGAGCCTACATTAATTACCTGCTCCAATAAGGTTAGCTTCATTCTTTTTGCTTCACTTTCGGCAATGGTCGATAAATTGGCCCCGGTATCCAGTATAAATTCGGCGGAGCCGCCCTCCGCTTTTACCGGCAGCATCAGGTGCCCGAATGTATTCCTGTACGAGGCTATTTCGCGGGAGCCTTGCCGGTGCATACGCTGGGGCTCTACGTTGGCCAGGCTGGCAAAAAGATTCTTTACATTCTGGTATGCGTCAATTTCCGAAGAATCGAGAACAGCTGCGTATGTATGCAGTATTTCGGAATATACATCCGATGCCTGCCTGTAACGATGCATATAAATATAGTTTGTAGCCCTCAGATCTAACAGGCTCAGCAGTACCGTACCGGCAAACCTATGCCTGTGCCGGCTCAGTAATGTATGGATGCAGGCCTCGGCTCCTTCGCTGTCGTTAAAGGCCCTTGACACAAACGCTTTGTAATACAGCAGGCGCTCTTCGCTTAATGCCCTGCCAGCTGTCTGCAGGCATTCCCGTAGCCTGAAATAGTCTTTTTGTGCAAGCAGCTCTTTCATTTTAGCATCAGCCTCAGCGGCAGCCGGTTTATGAGGCGATGCGGTAAATCCGCATATCAAAATAAAAACAGCCGTTATTTTAAGGTACTTCATTCGTAAAACGTATTGGTTGTATGCCATCTTTTCCGGGCTTATTTTTTCAGTAAATATCCATTCAGACACACACTTATTCCTGCTCAAGATACCAATTTATGAATTAGTTATATAACCCATACATAAACTATTACTTCATGCATAAAGAGCAGCCTATTTCGGTCACCTTACTTACGTATACAAAAAAGCCGCTACCCTTTAGCAGGATAACGGCCCTAATCTGTTATACATTTTCAGGTAGACTTCTTTATACGGCCTGCGTCTTTCAGTGCCTTATGCACAATATACTCCAGCTGCCCGTTTACGCTGCGGAACTCATCGGCCGCCCATTTTTCCAGCAGCTTATACTGTTCTTCGTCCAGCCTGAGTACGAATGATTTTTTCTTTTCAGCCATGCGCCTTTAATATAAGGTTCCCGTATTTACAACGGGACTCGCCGCTTTATCCGAACAAAGTACCACCATAAGGTTGCTTACCATAGCGGCCTTACGTTCTTCGTCCAGCGATACGATTTGTTTCTTACTCAGTTCGTCAAGGGCCATTTCTACCATACCTACAGCCCCTTCTACAATCTTCTGCCGTGCTGCTACCACTGCGGTTGCCTGCTGGCGCTGCAGCATAGCTCCCGCTATCTCCGACGAGTAGGCAAGATGGGTAATGCGGGCCTCTATAACATGTATACCGGCGATAAGCAAGCGGGCACTGATTTCCTTTTCCAGCAGCTCGTTTACCTCTGTGGCATCGGAACGCAGGGTAATGCTGGCATGCTCGTCTTCCAGGTTATCGTATGAATAAGCACCCGCCAGCTGCCGTATGGCCGACTCGCTCTGGGTCTTTATAAACTCTTCGTACTTTTCTACCTCAAACATAGCCTTAAAAGTATCTTCCACTTTCCATACCACTACCGTACCTATCATAATGGGGTTACCCATCTTATCGTTTACTTTTATAGCCTGTGTTTCCAGGTTACGCGCCCGCAGCGAAACCTTACGCTTAATCATAAACGGATTGGCATAAAAAAAACCGTTCTTTTTTACCGTTCCTTTATACGTTCCGAAAAACACCATTACCCGCGAACTGTTGGGATCCACCACAAAAAAGCCGGGAGCCGCCAGAAATACCACTACCAGCAGCGGTACACCCAGCTCTTGCAGCCCCAGGCGAACATCTGCCATAAGATATATGCCGGCTGCCAGCAGCAGCACTAAAAACAGAAGCACTGCCGCCCCGCTTACAGGGTGGAATTCTTTTTCCGGAGATTTTTGCACATTAGTATTCATATGATATTATTTTGATATCAAATATATGAAAAAAAAACATACCCTGGGGTATGTGCGCATTATTTTTTTCTGATGTAGTTAATTATTTCCTTAGCAGCAGATCGATACGTTCCTGGAACCATTGCTTGTAAAGTATGGAATTGGTCTTTATATAGCCCTCGTTTTCGAAATGCACAGCTCCATCTTTACCAATAATACAGTAACGGGGCAGGCTTACGATATCGAGATAACCGGTCATACGCGAATCAAGGTCGTACAGCACACGGTCTTCGGATATTTCGGCTTCCACATCTTTAAGGTATACTTTCATTTCGCGCATAGAATCTTCCCGGCCTGTATTAACGCTGTAAATAGCCACGGAGGGATTAGAGGCATAGCTGCGGTGCAGTTCCTGCAGCATAGGCAGGGCTTCGCGGCAGGGTTTACAGTGTATGGTCCAGAAATCGATTACCACCACTTTATTATCGAAAAGTTCTTTCGACTGCAGGGTATCGCCCCGGGTACTGAGCAGCGAAAAGTTGGGCAGCTCAATGTATATCTCGCGCTGGTAGGCATGTGCCACATACAGCGAAAGAAAGTAATAGGCGGTGGCGATAAGTGCGGTAAGTGTAAGCAAAAGAAAGGTTACGGTTCGCCAGGGGGTTTTACCGGTTTTAAGAATGTACCAGAACAACACGTACGAAAACCCGTGTAACCCGGCTACCACAAAACAATAAGCAGAGGGCGATTCCTTAACGGTATACTGCAGCAGGAAGTACACACCGGGGTATAAAATGACAATCGGCAGTGGAATAATCCAGTGCCGATTGCCGAAATAATTTCTGAAGAACCAGGCTCCGAGGCTTCCCAGCAGAGCCAGTAGTATAAGTACTACAAACGTAACGGTATAGTTTTCTATTGAGTGTACACTGATACTTATAATAAAGAACAGCAACCCTATAAGTATTACCGATACGGTTTTATTCATGATCCTTTACAGAGACAAAAGTTGTTTGTTCCTGAACCGTTAAACGGCAGGCCTATTGAGAAAAATCGCAACGACCGTTGCATGAATACAGCCACAGGTATCCGCAGCCTATTTCGCTGTTTGTACAGTTACCTGCACAGGCGATCTGTGTTCCGCAAAGGTTTACTGCCTTGTTACAGTTACAGTTCTTTATACGGTCGATAGCCGGAGGTTGCGGACCTGCTGCCACGGCATTAAAATCGTCGAGCGAGCCGAATGCATAATACAGCTGCTCCACCGAAAAATACTGGCGGGCTTTCAGGTTAAAACCGGGCATGAACTCCGTTACAAAGATCTGATACTCCTCCGTGGCAGGATTAAATTCCTGAGAAGTAATGCGGTTGTCCAGCTCAATGATGGAACCCATCTGTTGGCTGTCGAAGCTGATCATCTCCTGCATTTGTGCCAGTTTATCCTTCCAGAGGTTGTAACGAGCTTCGGCGGAGATGGTTTTGTACAGTTCTTTTTGTTGCTCGATAGGAAGAGCTACGAACTGTGCGCGGGTGTAATTACCGCTTCCGGGTGTGGAAAGCGTTTTGGCTACGGGAGCCGGATCAGTAGTAGTAGCAGCAGAGGAATTGGTATCATTTACCAGTTCTTTTTCCTCGCAGGAAGCCAGCAATAAGCAGGGCAGAGCCAGAATTAAAAATAACTTTCTCATAAATTTTTGTTACTCAAGTGCAACGCCAAAGTAAATAAAATATAATGAAACGCCCAAATTATGCGGGTAATTCGTCCCCTCGAAAAAATCCGCAAACCCAACTTTAACGTATCTTTTATACACATTTTCATAACTTGTTTGTTACTTAGCTATGATCTTACAAAAATTGATTCCGGCACTGTTTTTTGTACTTTTTTCCTGCGGAACAAAAGAGAACGGCAGTGCGGCCGGCAACCGGCATATAAATATGAATACTATGACGGACGAAAAAATAACAGGAAATACCGACACGGCTACCTTCGGAGCGGGCTGCTTCTGGTGTGTGGAAGCCGTTTTTCAGGAACTGAAAGGTGTGGTACAGGTACGCAGCGGATACAGCGGCGGTACTGTAAAGAACCCCTCGTACCGCGAGGTATGCACAGGCCGTACCGGGCATGCCGAAGTGGTACAGGTTGTATACCAGCCCGACAGCATTTCATTTTCCGAACTGCTGGAGGTATTCTGGCAAACACACGACCCTACTACTCTGAACCGGCAGGGAGCCGATGTGGGCACACAGTACCGCAGCGCCGTATTTTACCATTCGGACGAACAGAAGCGCCTGGCAGAAGAGTATAAACAGAAATTGGATGCATCCGGAGCTTTCAGCGGCCCGCTGGTAACGGAAATCTCGCCGCTGCTGAATTTTTACCCGGCCGAAGATTATCATCAGAATTATTACCTCGAAAACGGATCGCAACCTTATTGCCAGGCAGTTATCCGCCCCAAAATGGATAAATTCCGGAAAGTTTTTGCCGATAAACTTAAAAAATAGCTAAAGAGTTGTATTCCTTGACGAATGCCTCTAAATTTGCTTTATGGATTTTACGAACGACCGTGGTATGGGCTTCAGAGCCTTCCCTCCTGTTACACTGAATTTACTGATTATTAACGGACTTGTTTTCCTGGCAGGCCTTGTACCTGACTTCAGCAGGATTATAAACCTGTATTTTCCGCTGTGGTATCCGCTGTGGCCGCTGCAGGAAGAAAGTTTTTTTGCCGGCTCGGGAGTACCCGTACTGCTGCAGAAAATACCGTACCAGTTTATTACGCATATGTTTATGCATGGCGATTTTTTACACCTGTTCTTTAACATGTTCGGGCTCTGGATGTTTGGCTCGGTGGTGGAAAACTACTGGAAAGGTGCAAAATTCCTTGTGTATTATCTTATATGCGGATTAGGTGCGGCCGGTATTTATACGGCATCGCTGTACATTGGCAATACACAGGGCATGATACCCATGCTCGGAGCCTCAGGTGCCCTGTACGGCATACTGCTGGCCTATGGCTTTATGTTTCCCAATAACATTATCTATATGAACTTCCTGTTCCCGCTCAAGGCCAAATACTGGGTAATGATTATTATCGGGCTGGATATTATTTCCAGTGTGGCCAACCGCCCCGGCGATAATGTGGCGCACCTGGCTCACATAGGAGGAGCTCTTACCGGTTTGCTCGTACTTTTATACTGGCGCAAAAGAGGCCGCCTGTATTGGAAAAATTTTTAGTATCTTTATACGTTATTCATTTACACAGGTAACAGATGGCAATTTTCAGGCGATACAAAGGCAAAAAACGCGGCGGCACATGGCGCCTGCATATGCTTATTCCGCTGCTTATGCTCCTTTGTTTCCTGGTTTCTGCCGCTTCGTCGTGGCAACAGGTCAATGCCCCCTGGCTGGAACGTTTTCTTACCGATTATATTTACCTGCCTACGCATTTTACCGATTTCTGGCATAAACCCTGGACCCTGTTCACTTTTTTCTTCTTCCACACCAACCCTGTACTGCTGCTTATAAACCTGGGAGGTTATTTTATTTTTTCGTCGCTTACCTCTAACCTGCTTGGGCATAAAGTGGTTTTCCCGCTGTTTATACTCGGCAATATAACCGGTGCATTGTTCCTGGTTATTATTACTTCGCTGCCCTTTGCACGCGGGCTGGCTATACCTGCACATACCTGCGGTTCCGGCGGAGGCATTATGGCACTGCTGCTGGCCTCTACTTTTTATATTCCGCTTAAGATTGTACGTTTTTACGGATTATTTCCTGTAAAACTAAAATATGTAGGCATGGCCCTGCCTGCAATAAGTATTATTTTCCTGGTGGCCGGCAAATTTGCCGACCTGCAGCTGCAATACCTGGGCGGGATGTTCAGCGGAATATTCCTGGCAGGTCTTATACGCAGGGGTAATGTACATCCGGGTTCGCTCAGGCCCGTTAAAAAGAAAAAACGTACCGTACCCGTGCTGCATGGCGAAGCACATACCGATGCCAAAAAAGAAACCGCTGCCGGGGAAGAAATTGTTTCACCAACAGAATATGTAGATTACCTGCTGGAAAAAATACACCGGCTGGGTATGAACAGCTTACACGACGACGAAAAAAAATACCTCGACAATTACAGTAAAAAGCTTTAAGCCTCAACATGCTTTCTTTCCAGGAATTACTGAATCGCATACAGGATGTTGAAACACGCATACAACAGGGGCTGGGCGGATTTAATGCTCAACGGATAATGGCCCCTATGGCCAGGCTCTCGGCCGACGACTACCTGCGTTCGGGACAGATAAACCCCAGACAGGGAGCTGTACTGGCCCTTATTTATCCCGATCAGGATCGTTTTTACCTGTGCATGATGAAAAGACCCCAATATCAAGGCGTACACTCAGGGCAGATTTCATTTCCGGGAGGTAAAATGGAACTCAGCGACCCTGACCTGCTGCATACCGCCCTGCGCGAAGCACACGAAGAAGTAAACATACAACCCGAAGATATTATCTATACCACTACCCTTACCCAGGTATACATACCTCCCAGCAATTTTCTGGTAAGTCCGTTCCTGGCACTGGGCCGCCACAAGCCCCGGTTCCTGCCCGATGCACTGGAAGTAGAGGCTATACTGCAGCTGCCGCTGGATGAGCTGTTCGACGAAAAACGCATCGAATCGGGAAATATACCCAGCTCTTTAGGTATCATTAAGAACTATCCTTACTTTAACTTTTCGGTAGGCCAGGTATGGGGTGCCACCGCCATGATAAGTTCGGAGATACGCAGCCTGCTCAGCAGCTAAACCCCGATAAATTTGCGCTTTAAAAACATAAACAGCGCCAGAAACAGCAGCACAAAAAATAACACCAGCCAGGCATTACGAAAGTGCTTGCGATGTATTTTCAGATCCTTACGGTAGGCAAAAATAAGAACCAGCACAAAACCGCAGGCAAACAGTACAGTGAACCAGATGCGGCCCGGAGTGAACAATGTATCCATAAAAGAGCTTTTACACCGCAAAATAAACAATGCTTTCTCACGTTATCAAATTTGAAACAACAGATTTGAAGGGGGACGTTTTTTTTAAAAAAATCTTGTACAGTGTATGAATGTTTATATTTTTGAGCCTGTTTTTTGATAAAACCAAAATAAACACAAAGGAATACTTATGAGATTATTCTTCGCACGCTACCTGTTTCCGATAATTATACTGTTATTTAGTCTTGGCTTTATTTTTTTGGGGATAAGACCCGGAAAGCCAGGTACCCTGCTTTTTCTGATGGCAGGCCTTGTAATGTTTGCAACAGCTGTAATTATGATATTACTGAGTGCCAATATAATCAGGGGCAAGGGCGCTACCATTCTGGCTCTGCTGCTTGTACCGGTTATTGGTGTGTTCGCTTACTTTAACTACACAAGTATTAACAGCGACATACAGTTCACTAGTCAGTCGAAAGAGCGTTACAATACGGTAAAAAAACGCCTGGAGGTAATACGTGCAGGTCAGCTGGCCTATAAAGAACGCTATAAAGATTATGCCAAAGACTTTAATACGCTGGTAGACTTTATAAAGAACGGTAAAATGCGTATTCTTAAAATGGATGGTAATGCCGACGATTCTCTGGCTGTAGCTAAGGGTCTGGTAAAACGTGATACCATAGAAATTCCGGTAATAGGCAGCTATGCTTTTTCGTTCCCCGGGTATCCCATCGATTCCATCGCATTTATACCCTATGGCAACGGAGAAAAATTCGACATGAAAACGGATTATATTCTGGGCGAAGGTGGCGATTCTACCAATATACAGCCCGCCATTATGGTTTCTGCCAATTTTCAGGTATTTATGAAATCGCTTGGCGAAAAGTTCGACAAAACCATTCCCGACAGCCTTATTAAAGTGGGGTCGCTTACCGAGCCTACTACAAACGGTAACTGGAGATAACAAAAACTTCGTATATTTAAAACCGCGTTCGCAACGCGGTTTTTTTTATGCAAAACAAAGCCTTCCACTTAAAACGTATTCTGCTGCTCGACCTGTTTCTGCTGCTGTTCAGCACCGGAGCTGCAGCCCAGGGCGATATGATATCGTACCTGCTTTCGCTGGCCAGGGGACAAGGCAAAATACTGTGGTGCGCCAAACCCGTAAACAAAGTACTTGCCGACCCGGCCGTTCCCGACAGCATAAAGGCCCGCTTACAGCTGGCACTGGAAATACGCCGTTTTGCCTTTGATTCGCTGCTGCTTACAGAAAACCGGAACTACACCACTTATTACGACCAGCATAACGAACCGCTTTTATGGGTGGTTACCGCCTGCGAAAAATATGCACTGCGCCCCAAAACCTGGAAATTTCCCATTACGGGAGAGGTAAGCTATAAAGGCTTTTTCAGCCGCGAAGCAGCCGAACAGGAAGAGCGTGAGCTGCAGGCGCAGGGTTACGATACACGTATACGCGAGGTTAATGCCTGGAGTACCCTGGGTAAACTGCGCGACCCTATACTGAGCAGTATGCTCGAAGGCAGCGAGGGCGACCTGGCCAATGTACTTATACATGAATTGTCGCACGGTACGGTTTTTATACCAGGCGATACCGAAGAAAGCGAAAACCTGGCCAATTTTATAGGCGATAAAGGAGCATATCTTTTCCTGGCTTCGAAATACGGTACCAACTCGTATCAATACCTCAGCTACAGGCACGAACAGGAAGATTATGAACTGCTGGCCAAAGCCATGCTGAAAGGAGCTACCCGGCTCGACAGCCTGTACCAAAACATTACGGAACTGCCCGACGATGAAAAAGAACTGAAAAAGAATACCCTGATACTGGAAATTCTTTCCGGGCTAAACGATGTGCCCTTTCATAATGCAGATGCCTTTTCCGGGCTCAGAAATCCACGCCGCATACCCAACAATGCGCTCTTTATCAATTTTCTGCAATACAATAACAAGCAAGACAAATATGCTCTTGAGTTTGAACAGCTGGCCGGCGGCGACCTTAAAACCTTTATCCAGATACTTATCGACCGCTACCGTTAAACTCGCGGCGGCTTGCAGCCTGTACAGGCAATACAACCTCTTTTAGCTGCATACATACACAAAAACGGTATGTCCGGTCAAATACATTTCATTTTGTATATTTACCTTATCGTAAACACACACAATGAAAAAAAGCATTTTACTACTTATGCTGTGCAGCGGCATTCTGCCTGCCTTTTCCCAAAACCCGCAATGGATAAGCGTATGGAAAAGTAATGCCGGCTTTGCCGAAAAACAAAAGGCCTTTGAAGAATACTGGGGCACGCGTAACCCTCTGCACTCAAAAGGCAGCGGAATTAAACAGTATAAACGCTGGGAATGGTTTATGCAAAACCGCCTTGCCGACGACGGCAGCTATGTAAAACCCGATGTGCTGCTTGATGCACTTGCCGCACACAGGGCTATGCCGCATTCCAAATCGATAAACAGTGTATGGAAGAATATAGGCCCCCTTACCGCACCTGCCGGAGTTTCGAATACCAAAGGCATAGGCCGCATAAATGCCGTAGCCTTTCACCCTACAGATTCCAATATTATTTATGCAGCTGCACCATCGGGAGGACTGTGGATAAGCTATAACGGCGGGATGAACTGGGAATCGAACTTCGACTTCCTGAACTCGATCGGTACCAGCGATATTGTAATAAATCCGCTGAATCCCCAAACCATTTATGTAGCCTCCGGCGACCGTGATGCGGGCGATTCCTACTCGATGGGCGTACTGAAATCGACCGACGGAGGTAGCACCTGGGGCCCTACCGGGCTCAGCTACGGGCAGTTTTCGGGGCAAACCGTTACACGCCTGCTTATGAACCCGCTCGATACCAATATGCTGTATGCTGCCACTACATCGGGCATAAGCAAATCTACAGATGCAGGCCTTACCTGGACCAGTATTATGAACGGATCGGTAGAAGACCTGGAATTTGTACCCGGACAATACCATAAGCTGTATGCTGTAACCAATAACGATATACGCTTCAGTTCGGATGCCGGTGCCAGCTGGGCCGTAATTAACAATGGTTTTCCTGCGGTAAGCGGCCGCATGAAACTGGCCGTTACCCCGGCCGACAGCATGTATGCCTATGTGGTTATGGCCAACGGCAATCGCTACGGTGCCACTATAAAAACAACCGACCAGGGCCAGAGCTGGACCGAAGTGAATAACTTCCCGAATCTGCTGGGCTACGACCCGGACGGAATGGACAATAACGGACAAGCCTGGTACGACCTGGATATTGCCGTTTCCAATACCAACCGCGACCATATACTGGTGGGCGGAATTAATATATGGCAAAGTACCAACGGCGGAAATACCTTCCAGATAGCCGGACACTGGACCGGTGCGGCAAATACGCCTTATGTACATGCCGATATACACTTTCTGGCCTTTCATCCCATTACAAACCGCATGTGGACGGGCTGCGACGGTGGTGTATTTGAATACCTGCCGGCAACACAGATATGGCTGCTGTATTCGAACAATATGCCTGTTACACAGTTTTACAGGCTCAGCACCTCTAACCTGAACCCTACCCTGGTAGTATCGGGTTCGCAGGATAACGGCTCAAAGGTACTGCGCCCCACCGGCTGGATACACGGTACCGGAGGCGATGGTATGGAAGCCATGACGCACCCTACCGATGCCGATATACTATATACCACCTACCAGTTTGGCAGCCTGAACCGCAGCTCCGACGGAGGACTTTCGTTTATAAACCTGGGCAGCCCCGTTACCGGCCCCTGGATAACACCTTATGTGCTGGTTCCGCAAAGTCCCGACCTTATGTATGGCGGCTTTGATAAAGTGTATCAGTCGGCAGACGGAGGTTTTAGCTGGACACCGGTATCGCCTGTTTTTGAAAGCAACGCCGATATTAATGGTATTGCCGTTTGCGATAACAGCATTTCGGTGGTGTATGCATCCAGTCCGCGCAGGGTATATATAAGCGAAGATTTTGGAAATACCTGGACCAATATAACCAGTGGCCTGCCGGTTACCGGCGGAAGTACCCGCATTTCGTATATAGCGGTTGACGACTGGAACCCGAAAGTGGCTTACGTAACCATTTCGGGCTTTTCGGCAGCAAATAAAGTGTTTAAAACCAACAACGGCGGACAGACCTGGGAAAATATTACCCTGAACCTGCCCAATGTGGCCGTAAACTGTATCGAAACCGAACGCAGTGCCGAATTCGGGCTGTATGTCGGTACCGACCTCGGCGTTTACTTTAAAGACAATACCATGAGCCAGTGGGAAGTGTATGGCGACAGCCTGCCTAATGTATCGGTTACCGAACTGGAGGTAACACCGGCCTTCGGGCGTTTACGTGCTGCCACTTACGGCCGTGGCATATGGGACATCCCGATACAGAACACCATTATAAATACCGATCCATACCTGAGCCTGAACCCGGCTGAGCCTGAAAAAATTGATGTACGTATATACCCAAATCCTGCCGACGGGCAGGTAACCATGCACTGCGACCAGGTACTGCCTTCGGCTGAGATAAGCATCTACAGCATTGAGGGTAAAAAGGTATATACGCAAAAACTGAACAATGTTAAAAACCATACACTGGATGTAAGCAGCTGGAGAGCCGGATTATACACGGTAGAAATACTTTCGGGCAAACAGAAAACAAGCTGCAAGCTGGTGGTAAGATAACGAGGCTGCTGATAAAACGATGCGTATAGATAAGTACCTGTGGAGTGTACGGTTATTTAAAACCCGCACCATGGCCACGGATGCCTGTAACGGAGGCAAGGTAAAACTGCATGGCGATAATGTAAAACCGGCACGGGAACTGAAAGCCGGCGATATACTGGAAATGAAAAAAGGACCTATTACCCGGCGATACCGGGTACTGGCCTTCCCGGTATCGAGGCTTGCGCCAAAGCTGGTAGAACAGTATGTGGAAGACATTACGCCCGAAACAGAAATACTGAAACTGGAATCGATGAAGTTTGTATCGGTAGTACGGCGCGACCCGGGCAGCGGAAGGCCTACCAAAAAAGAGCGCCGCGAAATAGACGGGTTTATGCTGCCCGAAGACGAAGACGCATTGTAGCCGGTGGCATACGAAGCCCCCCGGCCTGCCCCACGCGGCATTGCAGCGCAGGGCCCGCATACCGCTGCCGGCGGTAGCGTACCCGCAGCGTAAAGGCCGGCTGCCAGGTACATAGGAAACTCAGGGGCCCGCCCGTGCCCCGCAAGAAAATTAAAATAAAAAGGACTTCGCCGTATACCGGGAAGTCCTTTTATACTATATATACAGCTGTTTTAAGGGAACAGCGGATATTTTCCGAAGTCGGGATCGCGTTTTTCGAGGAAAGCCTTTTTACCTTCCTGCGCCTCTTCCATAAGGTAATACATGAGTGTGGCATCGCCGGCAAACTCCATAATACCGGTCTGGCCATCGAGCTCGGCATTGAGTCCGCGTTTTATCATACGCAGAGCCAGGGGCGAACGCTTCATAATGGTTTTGGCCCATTCTACGGTGGTATCTTCCAGCTGAGCCAGGCTTACCACTTTATTTACCATTCCCATCTGTTCGGCCTCGGCGGCGGTATATTGGTTACAGAGAAACCATATTTCGCGGGCCTTTTTCTGCCCTACGTGGCGGGCCAGGTACGACGAACCGAAACCGGCATCGAAACTGCCTACTTTAGGCCCTGTCTGTCCAAAACGGGCATTATCCGAAGCAATGGTAAGGTCGCACACCACATGCAGTACATGTCCGCCGCCTATGGCATAGCCATTTACCATAGCAATAACCGGCTTGGGCAGGGAACGTATGCGTTTGTGCAGATCCAGCACATTCAGGCGCGGCACACCGTCTTCGCCTACATAGCCCCCTACTCCTTTTACATTCTGGTCGCCACCGCTGCAGAACGCTTTATCGCCGGCACCGGTAAGTACTACTACGCGTATGTCCTGGCGCTCGCGGCAGATATCGAAAGCCTCAATCATCTGCTTGTTCGTTTCCGGGCGAAAGGCGTTATATACCTGCGGACGGTTAATGGTAACCTTGGCGATGCCTTCGAAAAATTCGAAGCGGATATCGCTGTATTCTTTTATGGTCTGCCAATTTCTCATAACTATACTAATATGCAAGTTGTTGTATAAAGTGCTTAAATACTTTTTCGTTTTCAGTTGCGGGTGTAAATATCTCTAAAATTGCAGCACTGCCCGTATGCGTACGCAAAAAATCCATGCCTTTGTGTATATCGCCGATGGCAGATGCGGCCATGTATGCTGCTCCTGCCCTTCGGGCAAGAGGTTCTGCCGTACTCGGAAGCGGGGCTTCGAAATAGTGCAGACGGTCCGGATGCTGCGATGGGCCATCGATTACCCGGAATATGCCTCCCCCGGTATTATTAAATACCACTACACGCAAACGTTTGCTGAGCCAGGGATGCCAGAATGCATTGCTATCGTACTGGAAGGCCAGATCGCCCGTGAGCAGCCATACATCTTCATTGCTGCGGCAGGCAGCAAAACCGGCAGCTGTACTGCTGCTGCCATCGATACCACTTACCCCGCGGTTACAGTATATGTTTATAGCGGCCGGCAGATAGTCCCGCATCAGGTTCAGGTAGCGTACCGCCATACTGTTGGCCACATGCAGGTTTATGTGCGGAGGCAGCAAACTGCAAACCTCCTTGTACGCACGCAGATCGCTGTATGGCTGTGCATCCTGCAAAGGCTGCATTTTTAAGGCCAGCGCTGCCGAAGCCTTAAGCCATTGCCCGCTAAAGGCATACGTTTCGCTGCTACCCTTATGTATATGGGCAGCCTCGGCAAAAAACTGCTGCGGCTCCAGGCTAAATACAGCCTTAAAGCGGCCATAGGTATCAATTTCGCGTCCACCCGGATCTACATGTATATGCTGCAGGCCTGATATACCTGCTATGTATCGCCTCCACACGCGCGACACCATACCTTTGCCAAAGCTTATGAGAAGCTGTGGTTCAGGAAGCTCTGTTCCCGGCTTTGCCCGCAGCAGTTCGTTAGCATTAAAAACGGCTTCGGCCTGCTGTGGGAGGTTAGCCAGGGCCTCGGCCACAATAAGTGCTCCCGATGCCGAGGCAAAGTTCTGTATCGCCTGCCATAGTTCGGGCGGGCATTCGCTTTGTCCGGCGGCTATGCATACCCGGGGATATTGTTTAAGCAAAGCGCCCAGGTATTCTTTTTCGCCCCTGCTTAGTCCGCGTTTATGTTGCGCTTCCGCCTGCGGCGGAAGCGCAACATGCGCCGGCAAAAGACCATACAGAGGCTCGTCGAAAGCTATATTTATATGTACCGGCCCCGGCGAAGGGTACAGGGCCTGCTGCAATACCTGCTGTATGCGCACAAGCGCCTGCGATGCCTCTGTGTCAGAGGCAAAATCGCCATTTATATGAATACTTTTTTTAGTATAGTTATCAAACACACCGGGCTGACGTATAGCCTGGCCGTCCTGGTGCCCGATCTTCCATTCGGGCCGGTCGGCAGTAATGGCTACCAGGGGCACATCGGCATAAAAGGCTTCGGCCAGTGCCGGGCCAAAATTAAGCACCGCACTGCCACTGGTACATATAAGTGCCACGGGCTGCGACGAAGCCAGCGAAAGGCCCAGCGCAAAAAAGGCGGCGCTGCGTTCGTCTATTACCTGGTATACCTGTATATCTGTATGCGCCGTAAAAGCGAGTGTAAGCGGTGCACAGCGGCTGCCAGGACATAACACCGCCTGGTGTATGCCATTGGCCGCACACAGGGCCGCTAATTCGTGTATGCCGGTTTTTGCGCTCACGTTTATAAAAATTGTGCCAGTATGTGTTTTTTATTTTCTGTTTCTACCCATTCGGCCTCAGGGTCGCTGTCGGCAGTAATTCCGGCTCCCGTAAAATACAGGGTTCCGTTGGCATAGATGCGGGCCGTGCGCAGCTGTACAAAAAGCCTGGCTCCGCCATTGGCATAAACAGGCCCGAAAAAGCCTGAATACAGCTGCCGGTCGTACCCTTCGTGCCCGGCAATAAAGGCCGCAGCCCTGTCTTTAGGCATGCCCCCTACGGCCGGTGTGGGATGCAATGCCTGTAATATACCATCCAGGCCGGCAGCCGGATCGAATTCTCCCGAAAAACGGGTACGCAGGTGTTCGATATGCCCGAGCTTAAGCGTTTCGGGGCCCTGCATCAGCACATGCTTTACCCCGTTATGTTCCAGCACATCGCGTATATAATCGGTTACCCACTGTTGTTCGGTACGCTCTTTCAGGCCCCAGTCTGCCCGGCCTTCGCCCTGTACCCGTGTACCTGCGAGCGAAACCGTGTGCAGGGTATTGCCCTCCAGCTGTAACAGCAGCTCGGGACTGGCCGTAAGCCAGCAACCCAGCCGGGGATGATTGAACATACATACAAACGACAAGGGATAGGCCGCGCAAAGCTCCTGAAAAAGCAATGCGGCATTTTTTACTACCGGTCCGGGTACCCAGTGCGGGCGCGAAAGCACCACCTTCTGAAATTCGTTGCGGCGCATAGCTTCCACAGCCGTTTGCACATTGGCCAGGAAACGGGCTTTATCGTACTCTGCGGCATGGTAGTGGTCCTGCGTAACGGCGGCAGGCGAAAAAGCAAGCGACAGGGCACTGAGCGGCAGGGAACGTTCGTTCAGAACCGGCAGAAAATAAGGCATAGAGCCCCTGAAACAATCGAAACGGCTTGCCACAAAATATGTGGTACCCCGATGCGGCTGCGAAACGGCATCCGGGGCCAGTTCGGCCACGCATACCTGCTCAGAGCCAGGTAAACGGTATACCACAAAAGCCGGTTGTGCCTGCCATTCTGTATTCTTTAAAAAATCAGTTCCTGCGCGCATTTTCTACCTGCGAAAATAATAATAATGTACACAATCCCGTTTCATTTTTTAACTTAATACCCATGAAACACATCTGTATTTTCGTTATCTTATGTTTTGCCATGTATGGCACTCCGGCAAAGGCACAGACAGACACCTTCCGGGTAGTATTTGGCTATAATTCAGCGCGCTTACCTGCCGATTTCCCAAAAACGGACTGGAAACAGTACGATGATATAGAGATCCGCTCGTACAGCAGCGGCCCCGGATCCGCCGAATACAATATGCAGCTGAGCCAGGAAAGAGCCCTGAAAGTAGAGGCAAAAATACGTTCTATGCCGCACCTTGTAAAAGATATCTCTGTAAAGTGGTTTGGGGAGAAGCTGAATCCCGAAGAACCGGATACCGAAAAAGACCGCACCACACTTATTATCTGCGGCAGGCCACCGGTATATACCATTCCCGAACCGGTAAAAGAAGAATCTGTTTATGAAAAGGAACCGGTTTTCGGCATTGAAGTACGCGATATACTTACACAACAAAAAATAGACAACTTTAAAAGTACAAAAGGTGCAAAACGGGGCACAGAACAGGCCTTCTCCTTTACGGCCGAAGGATATAAAGACACTACGGTATTCCTGTCCGAAAAAAATAATGTGGCTTTTCTTACGCCCCTGCAGGTAAAGCAACTCGTACGTATGGAAAACCTGCTCTTTTACCCCAACTCGGCAGTGCTGCTACCCGAAAGCGAAGTGGTGCTTGCAGCCTACCTTAAGGAACTTAAAAACAATAAAACCGATTGTTTTGAGGTACATGGCCATGTAAATGCACCCTACAATGTGGAGGTAACCCAAACCCCGCAGGATCTTCAGAAACTGTCGGAAAACCGTGCCCTTACCGTATATAAGGAGATGCGTCGTATTGGTATACCGGCCTCCAATATAAGTGTAAAAGGATACAGCAATACCCGTATGATTTACCCTTACGGGCGTTCGGAAGAACAAATGCGTATGAACCGCCGTGTAGAAATTGTGGTGGTTGACTGCCCGGCAGCTAAGTAAGCCTGTATCTGTCAGCTGTCGAGCATTTTCCAGAAACGGTCCTGCAGGGCCTGATCCTGAAAATTGCCCAGGAACACCGAACTTACGGTACTGCTGTGCGTATCCTGTATACCTCTCGATGCCACACACAGGTGTTCGGCCTTTACCACAACAGCTACATGCTCGCTCTGCAGCGCTTCAGACACGCCTCTGGCTATCTGCATGGTAAGCCGTTCCTGCACCTGTGGTCTGCGGGCATAATACTGCACCAGGCGGTTGAGTTTACTTAAGCCGATGATTTTTCCTGAAGAAATATACGCTACATGTGCAAAACCGTAAAAAGGCACAAAATGATGCTCGCAATGACTGTAAAAACGGATATTGCGTTCCAGCAGCATATCGCGGTAAGCATACGGATTTTCGAACAGTGTTATGTCGGGTTGTTTTTGCGGGTTTAGACCGGAAAATACCTCGTTTACATACATACGTGCCACACGGTCGGGAGTGCCGCGCAGACTGTCGTCGCTGAGATCGAGCCCCAGTATTTGCATAATTTCTCCGAATTTTTCGCTGATCCGTTCGATTTTTTCTTCGTCACTGCATTCAAAAGCATCGGCCCGCAGCGGAGTATCGTAATTTTCTTCCGCCTTATGTACAGAGCCGTTATTGCCGTTAAGCACCTGTGGCGTATGGATATGTGTTCCGTTTATCATACCAAAAGAACAGCAAATACTGCTTTTGGTTCAGAAATGGCATCAGAACAAACCGTTGATCTCGGCCTGGATCTTTTCCACGATCTTACCCAGGTCTTCCGGATTGGTGGCAAAAGCGTTATCATCTACATCAATAATAAGCAGTTTACCTTCGGTATAGCCGCTGATCCAGCTTTCGTAACGTTCGTTGAGCCGTTTCAGGTAATCGAGCCGGATATTGTTTTCGTAATCGCGCCCCCGCGACTGTATATTGCGCACCAGCGTAGGTACCGAAGCCCGCAGGTAAATAAGCAGATCGGGCGGGGCAATAAACTGCGATATAAGATTGAACATATCCAGGTAATTATTGAAATCGCGCGTGGATAGCAGTCCCATACCATTGAGGTTGGGTGCAAATATCTGCGCATCTTCGTATATAGTACGGTCCTGTATAATGTTACGGCCACTTTTGCGGAAATCCACAATCTGCGAAAAACGGTTCTTGAGGAAGTAGATCTGCAGGTTGAAGCTCCAGCGCTGCATGTCTTCGTAGAAATCGTTCAGGTAAGGATTATCATCAACATCTTCGTAATGGGGTTCCCACTTGAAATGTTTGGCGAGTAAGCCTGTCAATGTTGTTTTTCCTGACCCTATATTTCCGGCTACAGCTATATACATACTTGAATTTTTTTTGAGCGCGTACGAATATAGTCAATTTTCAATTGTATATACATACACTTTAGCTCCGGAGTACAGAGCCAGTTTTTTACGACTCATACCAAATGCTTTTATTTCAGGCGGTTGCAAGGCCCAGCTATCTTCCGTGAAGCGCTGCATACTGTACCTGTACAGGCGGTTGTCTGCCAGCCAGTATACCGAATTGTCGAGTATGGCAAAATTGCCGTTTACAGGTAGAGGAAGCGTTTTAAGGTAGCCGGCATAAATATCGAAAAGGTGTATACCCGTGCGGCGGTCGTATACGTACAGCAGGTTTTCCTTCTCAAACATAAGCTCGGGGCGGAAATCGGCACTGATTACCGTATTCAGGTTGGGAATACTGCGGTCGGGGCGCAGTTGCACATTAAAGCGCTGCAGGGTAAAATTATCGCGGTTGTACATCCACAGGCCACCGTCGTAAGACGAGCATACGGCCACCACCTGCTCCATTCCTGCGTCGATAAGGTCTACGGTGTTACGCAGGTAATTAAGCGTATTGTCGAGTATGCTTACCCGGCTAAAATCGGCATAGAACACCGTAATACGCATGGGGTTGCTTACATCCATGGTGGTAATATTGCCGTTCGAAAGTTCGGAAAAGCGCGAAAAAAGCGTATCGCTCATATTGTATTTACGCAGTTCGGAACGGCTCTGGGTATACACATTACCCAGTTCGTCCACATATATTTTTTCGGTACCGGGTGCGTAAAAGGAGTAGGAAAAACGGAAAGGATCCTGCCCCCGGAGCACGGCAGTACACAGGAAATAAAGCAGGAAAAGGCCTATTCTGACCATTCGCTGCTTATTTTCAGAATTTCGTCTACATAACGGCGTTCATTGCTGAGGCGCGGCACCTTATGCTGGCCTCCCAGTTTGCCTTTCGATTTGAGCCAGCGGCTGAAAGTACCAACGGGCAGCATATGCACCTGGGGAAAACGCAGGGTAAGATTACCCACACGCTTGGCATCGTAGTCGGAATTTACTTTTTTAAGATAATCGTCGAGCAGGGTGGCAAACTCCGTTATATCGGCCGGAGCCTTGTCGAACTCAACCAGCCACTCGTGTGCGCCTGTGCCCGATTCGGACATATATACCGGCGCCGCCGTATAATCGACCACCGAAGCTCCGGTATGCAGGCAGGCTTCCCGGATTGCTTTTTCGGCATTTTCGATCATCAGCTCTTCGCCGAAGGCATTTATAAAATGTTTGGTACGACCGGTAATTTCGATACGGAAAGGATACATGCCCGTAAAGCGGACAGTATCGCCGATTACATAACGCCATAAACCCGAATTGGTACTGATAATCATGGCATAGTTTACTCCGGGCTTTACATCTAATAAGGATACAACGGCTTCGGGATCGTGCATACGGTCTACCGGCACAAACTCGTAAAATATACCATAATTCAGCATCAGCAGCATATCGCTGCGGCCGTACTGATCCTGCAGGGCAAAGAACCCCTCGGAAGCATTATAGGTTTCGAGGTAGAAAAAATCGTCGCGGGGAATAATCTTGCGGAACTGCTCGCGGTAAGGGTCGAACTTTACAGCGCCGTGTGCAAACAGCTCCAGGTTGGGCCATACATCCAGCAGACTCGATACCTTTTTATATTCCATAAGACGCTTGGCCAGTACCAGCATCCAGGAGGGAACACCCGAAATATTGGTAATATTGCGGTTGGCAAGGTCAACCACCATTTTATCGAGCTTTTCTTCCCAGTTGTCCATAAGCGCTATGCTGCGCCTGGGTGTTCTGAAGAATTCGGCCACAGGCGAAAGGTTGCTGAGCAGCACGGCCGAAAGGTCGCCCACGCGGGCATTGGCATTAAGTTCGTGCACTTTTTTGCTGCCGCCCAGTATCATACTTTTACCGTAAAACAGGCGGGTATCGGGGCGCTGACTTGCATAAACCGCCAGTACATCTTTACCGGCCTTATAGTGGCAGTCCTGTATAGACTGACGGCTTACCGGAATAAACTTGCTGCGGTCTTCGGCCGAACCGCTGGTTTTGGCAAACCAGCCTATATGTCCGGGCCATAAGATATTGGAACGGCCCTGCATCATTTCGGCAATATAGCCTTTAAGCGAGTCGTAGTTCTGCAGGGGAACATAACGGCGATACTGCTCGTAACTGCGGATACGGTCGAAACCGTTATCGCGTCCGAAACGGGTAAAAACGCCGGATGCGATCAGCTCCTTAAAAACACGCATCTGCAGTTTTTCCGGATCGGAATAATGCTCCTGTATGGCCGGCATACAGGTTTTAAGATATTGCTTAACCCAGTAGTTAACCATAACAAAACCTAACCGAAGGTACAATTTTTTTTGGCATGGTACTTTCTGTAACGCTCTTTAACAAAAAAGCGGTATCGCCATATGGCAACACCGCTCTGCGCTAATCTATGAAAAAACACTATTGAATCTCCATGTTGAATGGCATACGTGCCTGCACGCCTTTTGTCTGTTCCAGGCTGCGGAACCCTTCCAGGATATGATATCCTTCGCCCAGGTTCTTTTTCATGTATGCATCTACCGTATTATCTTTCTGGTTAAAGAGCGACTGCCAGAAGTCGGTGCTCTCGGGCAGGGTCATAACCGAATAATCGCTTATGTTTACCGTTTTAGCAGCTGCCTGTATGGCATCCTGCAGAGTTCCCATCTCGTCTACCAGCCCCAGTTTAAGAGCATCTTTACCGGCCCATACGCGGCCCTGTGCAATGCTGTCTACATTGGCTACACTCATTTTACGGCCATCGGACACGCGCTTCAGGAAAAGCTGGTAAATATCGTTTACACTGCGGTTGAGGTAGGTTCTTTCGGCATCTTCCATATTGCGGGCAAAGCTGAAGAAATCGGAATAACGGTTTGTTTTTACCGTATCGGTGGTTATGCCCAGCTTATCGTTAAGAAAGCCCTGTGCATTGTACAGCATACCAAATACGCCTATGGAACCTGTAAGTGTACCCGGATCGGCAAAGATACGTGTAGCACCGCAGGAGATATAATACCCTCCCGAAGCTGCCAGGTTACCCATAGATACGATTACCGGCTTTTTGGCTTTGGTAAGCTCTACCTCGCGCCAGATAATTTCTGAAGCCAGAGCACTGCCGCCGGGCGAGTTTACACGCAGTACCACCGCTTTTACGCTTTCGTCTTCGCGGGCTTTCTGCAGCTGTTTGCTCAGGCGCTCGTTACCTATGGTTTCGTTATCGCCTTTTCCGTATATAATTTCGCCTTCGGCAAATACCACTGCAATTTTATTGTCTTTACTGCCTTCGTTCATTTTCGATTTTACCAGGTCGAAATATTCTCCCGGACTTACCAGGCGTAGTTTATCCTTTTCTTCCAGACCTGATTTTTTCTTCATAAGTGCAATAAATTCGTCTTTGTACATCAGGCTGTCGGCCATACCGGTACTAACGGCACTCATGGTATTGTATATTTCCAGGCCATCGGCAATACGGTTCAGATCGGCCGTTGATATTTTGCGGGAATCCGACATTTCAGCAAGCATTTCGCTCCATATCGTATTCAGGAAAGTAAAGGTTTGTGCGCGGTTTTCCGGACTCATTTTTTCCAGGAAGAACGGCTCTACCGCACTTTTAAACTTGTTACCCTCCGGGCGGAATACCTCGGCCTGCACACCCAGCTTATCGAGCAGGCGCTTAAACGACATAAAGGTGCTGCTTAAGCCTTTAAACTCTACGTCGCCGGCAGGGTTCAGGAATATCTTATCGCCCGCGCTGGCCAGATATAATCCTTTCTGGCTGAGCACGTCGGAATAGGTATAAATAAACTTACCGCTTGCACGGAAAGTCTGCAGCGCCTTACGCAGCTCCTGCGTATTGGCAATACCGGCAGGCACCTGCGATATTTCCAGGTAAATACCCTTTATTTTATCGTCGGAAGAGGCATGGTTAATGGTGCGGATAAGATCGTACAATCCCGGTTTGGAGGTTGTGCTGAACTCGCCGCGTTCGATATTCTCGAAAGGGTTGCTGGTGGTTTGGTCGCGCAGCTCATAATTAAGCTGTATGTGCAGTACAGATGCCGAACTCAGTGGTTTTGTCTGAGATTCTGCTCCGGAACCTACCATAGCCCCGATCATTACAAAAAAGAGGATCACTGAAAGCACACTGCTTATCATGATTCCGACCATTGAGCCGAATGCCGATCCAAAGAAGGTTTTCCAAAAATTATTCATTAGTAGCTTAGTTTTCGGAAGTAAAAGTACTTATGTAATAACGGAACGGAAGGGGAATTTCGACAAAACAGGTTCTTTTGCCGATAAAACAGAACAAAAAAACCGGAACACTTTCGCATTCCGGTTCTGTATATACTCATGAAGCCCTATTACCTTGCAAACTCCGCCAGTTCTTCCATAAGCTGTTTGCGGGCCAGAAAAATGCGGCTTTTTACCGTACCTATAGGCAACGAAAGTTCTTCGGCAATCTCCTTGTATTTAAAGCCTTCGAAATACATCAGAAATGGCATGCGATATTCCTCGCCCAGCTTATTAATCTTAGAAGCAATCTCCTCGCTGAAAAGGCTCGTTTCCGGATCGTTTGTACGTGAGGTTTGCGGAATATTTAAATAATACGCATCACGACTGCTGTCCAGTATAAGCTGTTTCTTTACATTTTTACGGTAATTATTGATAAAAATGTTCTTCATGATGGTATAAAGCCATGCTTTCAGATTCGTATCGGCCCGGAATTTTTCCCTGTATGTAAACGCCTTAAGAAGGGTTTCCTGCAACAGATCGTTAGATTCTTCCTCATTGTGCGTTAAGCTCAGCGCAAAATACCGTAACCCGTCCCTGAATGAAAGCACATCGTTAGTGAATGTTGAAACTACTGCTGACATATCCTTGTGTTTTGTTTAGTCAAAGTTAGTTTGTTTAACCTACACATACATACATTAAACAGAATAATTTTTAATTTTTTCGTAAAGCACTAAATAACATTAACTTAAAACAAACAAACCCTACAACTGCAACATTTTTTGTTTAGCCTTAATAAAAACAAATACTTCAAAAAGATGAACAAAAATTTAAACAAATGCGTCCATAAAATAAAAATGTGCAGCCTTTTAATAAAAAAGCTGCACAGATTTCCACTTATGATCCGTAAAACGTTTACAGAGTTCCGCCCGAACTAACCAGCTGTACCAGCATAGTAATATCGCGCAGGTAACGCACATTGGGCGGAAAAATAAGTTTGGGATTGCCCATAAGAGGCCCCGCCACCAGTATACGCCTCGAAGCCATAGGCTCATCGGCAAGGCGGTTCAGGTAATTCTGCAGGGCATTGGGCGACATACCCGAAGTAAAATACGTAATAAGATAATCGGGGTCGTATTTTTCTACCATAAGCCGCAGGTCGGAAAAAGGTACCGACTGCCCCAGGTAAATCACATTTTTCTTTCTGGACTTTACAATGTACTTGGCAAAAAGCAGGCCTATCTCGTGCAGCTCGCCGTCGGGCAGGTATAACAGGAACTTATCCTGCTGCGGATCGCGTACCAGCGGCAGCATATCTATAGCCACCAGAAGCTTGCGCCGTATAAGATTACTTATAAAATGCTCCTGGGCCACATTTATATCCCCTACCGACCAAAGTATACCTACTTTAATAAGAAATGGAATAATAACACGTATCATCGTCTGCTCGAAACCCATACGCATGTTACAGTCGGCAATCACCTTTTCGAACATAAGTTCGTCGAGGTCGATCATCGACATAAGCATGGCATCGATCTTAAGCTCGCAGAACGAATCGAGTTCCCCGGTACTTTCGGAAAGGCGGCGTATTTCCAGGGCAATTTCGCCGGTACTCATACGTGCCACCCTCGATATCTTACCTCCGTGTTTAAGCAGAGACGAAACATTGAGCAGCAGTTTCAGCTGCTCATCGTCGTAATACCGTATATTGGTATCGGTACGATAGGGCACCAGAAAACCGTAGCGCTGTTCCCATATACGCAGGGTATGCGCTTTGATGTGTGTCAGTTTTTCAATGTCGCGTATGGAATAACGCATGATGAAAGATTAATTCTTGATTACTTAAACCATATAAACAACTACTGTTTTCATTTGTTTAAATGACTAAGTAATCAACCCCGAAAAGCCAATTACTTTAAACGGAACGCCTTTCGTATCTTATCGGTATAATCGAGTTTTTCCCAGGTAAAAAGTTCTGCTTTTACCTTTTTTTCTACCTTCTTAAGCCCTTCCTGACGTGTAAACACCTTGGTAACGGTTTCAGGTTCTTTACCAAAATGGCCGTATGCAGCAGTTTCGCTGTATATGGGGTTACGCAGTTTAAGGCGGCTTTCGATTCCGTAAGGAGTCATATCGAACAGGGCAGCGATCTTGGCGGCTATTTCGCCATCGTGTAGCTTTACCCTGGCCGTGCCATAGGTATCTACAAAAATGTTCATGGGCTCTTTTACACCAATGGCATAAGATACCTGTACCAGTACCCGTTCGCAAAGACCTGCGGCTACCATATTCTTGGCAATATGGCGGGTGGCATAGGCTGCGGAACGGTCTACCTTGGAGGGATCTTTACCACTAAATGCACCGCCGCCGTGTGCGCCGCGGCCACCATAGGTATCTACAATAATCTTGCGGCCGGTAAGGCCGGTATCGCCATGCGGACCGCCTATAACGAATTTACCGGTAGGGTTTATGTGGTAACTGATCTTTTCGTTAAAAAGATGCTTGTACTTAGGATACTTCTTTTTTACACGCGGGATAAGTATGCTGATGATATCCTTACGGATTTTTTCGAGCATTTCCTTATCGGCCCGGGCCACATCTGCGGCTTTTTCTGATTTGGGCTTTACAAAATCGTCGTGCTGGGTAGATACCACAATGGCATCAATGCGAACGGGTTTATGATCGTCGCTGTATTCCAGGGTAACCTGTGCCTTTGCATCGGGACGCAGGTACTTTATATCTTTATTTTCGCGGCGCAGGGCGGCCAGTTCTATCAGCAGCTTATGCGACAGATCGAGCGCCAGCGGCATATAATTATCAGTTTCGCCGGTTGCATAACCAAACATCATACCCTGGTCGCCGGCTCCCTGGTCTTCTTTCTTTTTACGGTCTACCCCGCGGTTAATGTCGGCACTCTGCTCATGTATAGCCGAAAGAATTCCACAGGAATTGGCTTCGAACATATATTCGCTTTTGGTATAACCAATTTTGCGGATTACTTCGCGGGTAATTTCCTGTACATCGAGATAGGCTGCCGATTTTACCTCGCCGGCCAGTACTACCTGCCCGGTGGTTACCAGGGTTTCGCAGGCTACCTTCGATTCCGGATCCCAGGCCAGGAAATTATCGATAAGTGCGTCGGATATCTGGTCGGCAACTTTATCCGGATGTCCTTCGGATACAGATTCTGATGTGAATAGATATGGCATTTTTATAAAAATTCTCGCGCAAATATAAAACTTTAGCCGGAGGCCGGGCAGTAATTCTTGTTTTTAGTAACGCACAGCTCCGGGTTGTATGCGCACTACACCAAATAACTGAATAAGGAGCTTTTTGTTCACCTGCGCCCGAACGTAGGGCAATCGCACTTCGACGAGGTTTTACAGGCCTGTATGCTGCCGGCTGCAACAATAAGAAGAAGCAGGGCGGTAATACGTATAAGCAGTGTATGTTTCATTGTACTAATATATGTAACATTAACGTATTTTGGGCTTCCAGCGTATAAATAATTCCCTGCCGGCCCGTGGGTTTACCGACTGTTCCGAAATACCGGCCTCTGCGCACACAAAAAAAGGTTCAAATGCGGCAAGGTATTCGTCCAGGGTTCCGCCAAAAGGAGGCCCTTCCGTTTCGAACTCTAATGCAAACCAAAGTCCGGCCAGTTCGCCGTCTTCGTTGAGCAATGCATGCATTTTCTGTACATACGCAGTGCGCAAAACCGGTTCCAGTGCACAAAAAAACGTTTGTTCCAGTATAAGGTCGTATGTTGCGTTATGCTCAAAAAAATCGGCACATACCAGTTTCGCAGACGGAAACTCAGGTATACGCTGCTGCAGCTGTTTAAGAGGCTCTTCGCTGATATCGAGCACGGTAATATCGGTATAATCTGCCCGGAAAAGGTATTCGGCCTCCCAGGCATTACCGGCCCCCGGTATAAGTATGCGGGTATGCTTTGGATAATGCTGTTCCACGAAGCTGGTAATGGCCGGCGAGGCATAGCCTATATCCCAGCCTGTGTCTGCATTACGATAACGTTCGGTCCAGTAACCGGCATCCAGTTTTTCGTTCATTTTCGGTATTATTTTCGTTCGAGCAGGGCTACATTCTCTACATGATATGTATGCGGGAACATATCCACCGGCTGCACGGCCTTTACATCGTATTGTCCGCTCAGCAGGGCTATATCGCGTGCCTGGGTGGCCGCATTACAGCTTACATATACAATGCGCGGGGCATTCATACGCAACAGGGTTTGTATTACATCGGGGTGCATACCGGCCCTTGGCGGATCGGTAATTACCACATCGGGACTGCCATGCGTTTGTATAAAGGAATCGGTCAGCACGTCTTTCATATCTCCGGCAAAAAATTCCAGGTTAGCTAAGCCGTTCAGGGCTTTGTTTTCGTAAGCATCGGCCACTGCTTCGGGTACATATTCCACACCTACAATTTTGTGCGCCTTTGCAGCAACAAAGCAGGCTATGGAACCGGTACCTGTATACAGGTCGTACACCACTTCGCTTCCGCTGAGCCCGGCAAATGCAGCTGTTACCTCGTACAGGCGTTCGGCCTGCCGGCTATTGGTCTGGAAGAACGACTTAGGCCCTATTTTAAAGCGGCTGCCTCCCAGGTTCTCTACAATATGATCTTTACCGTGAAACACCTTTACATCCAGGTCGTAAATGGTATCGTTACGTTTAGTATTAATTACATACAGCAGCGAAGTAATATCAGGGAAAGCCTGCAGCAGAGCAGCCAGCATGGCATGTATCTCCGGTTCACGATCTTCGGTAAAGGCCAGCAGCACCATTTTTTCGCCGCTGCGGGCAATACGTATCAGCAGGGTACGCAAAAAGCCCTCCTGACCCCGGATATTAAAAAAAGAAAGCCCGTTTTCGATGGCATAGCTGCGGGTCCAGGTGCGCACACGGTCGCCAAAGGCATCCTGCAGAAAACATTCGTCTATATTCAGGATTTTGTCGAATTTGCCGGGTACATGCAGTCCTATACCACGGCGCTCGAAATCGGCTCCGCTCTGTATCTGTTCGTTGGTAAGCCAGGCATTGTCGGTAAAACCATATTCCATTTTATTACGGTAGCGGAATATTTCTTCGCAACCCATGATGGGGTTTATACCGGGGAAAGGAAATTTACCGATACGCTCAAACGCATCCTGCACCCATTGCTGCTTAAAGCGCAGCTGGTGCTCATAGGCCAGGTCCTGCCGCGAGCAGCCTCCGCAAACACCGAAATGTGTACACTGCGGTTGGGTACGCATGGGCGAAAGTTCATGAAAGTGAATGGCCTCGGCCTCGGCAAATGAGGACTTACTGCGGTAAATACGCAGGTCGGCCACATCGCCGGGTACGGCATTCTTAATAAAAACAGCCTTACCTTCGGGTTTGGCCACGGCCTTACCTTCTGCCGCCAGATCGGTAATAAGTACCTTTTCGAGTATGCGCTCTTTCTTGTTCTTTTTCATTTTGTGGCACAAAAGTAATGTAAAAGCATGCGGCCGCAGCAACTGCATCTAAATAAGGATGCAAATTTGCAGAAACCCGGCTTTATCTTAGGTTACTTTTGTTACGTTAACGCTTGGCAGACACCCTGCGGAAGCGGCTTATCACTCCTTTTTCGTCGAGGAGTCTCAGCTCGTTCCGCTGCGATTTTTGTATGCGGAACAGCTCTGCATCCAGGTTATTAAGGTCTTTCGTTAAAATTACCGATTCGCCTTTGTCTTTCCAGCGCCAGTATGCCTGCCGCTCATCGCCGCCAGGCAGGGTAATCTGCAGTTCGCCGTTAGGCCTGAACGTAAGTATACGCCCCTTTTCCGAGGCCGAAATACGCTTGTTTTCCAGGTCTTCCAGCTGCCATGCTCCCGGGAAGGGCAGCGATGCGCAGGAAATACAGAACAGCGCCAGCAGTATAAGCAGGAGTGCTTTTTTAGAATAAGAATACATACAGGTAACCCTGGTTTTGGTACATACTACGAACAGGCAGGTAAATATAGCAATTTCGGCCTTCGGGGAAATACTTGTATCTTTGTTCTTCGAAAATTAGTTATATATGATGATATCGGAAAAACACAGCCGCTCGGAGGCCCTGATGGCGCTCGAAGACCTGTACGGAGCACATAATTACCATCCTGTGCCTGTAGTTATCGAACGTGCCGAAGGCGTAATGATGTGGGATGTGGAAGGCAATCCGTATTTCGATTTTCTTTCGGCCTACTCTGCCGTTAACCAGGGGCATTGCCACCCGCGCATCATCGGTGCTCTGGAAAAACAGGCCCGTAAACTTACACTTACCAGCCGTGCATTCCACAACAATATACTGGGCGAATATGCCCGCTTTATTACCTCGTATTTCGGGTTCGAACGCATGCTGCCCATGAACAGCGGCGTAGAAGCCTGCGAAACGGCTGTAAAACTGGCCCGCCGCTGGGCTTACGATGTAAAAGGCATCGCTGCCAACAAGGCTAAGGTAATTTTTGTGGAAGGCAACTTCTGGGGCCGTTCCATTGCAGCCATATCTTCGTCTACCGACCCCAGCAGTTTTAACGGATTCGGCCCTTTTGTACCGGGTTTTGAGCTTATTCCCTACAACGATATACCTGCACTCGAAAAAGCCCTGCAGGATCCTGATGTAGCCGCTTTTATGTGCGAGCCCATTCAGGGCGAAGCCGGCGTGGTAGTGCCGGACGAAGGCTATCTTACCCGTGTACGCGAACTGTGTACGAAACATAATGTACTGTGGATTGCCGACGAAGTACAGACAGGTATTGCCCGCACGGGGAAGCTGCTGGCTGTGGATCACGAAAATGTAAAACCCGACATACTGGTACTGGGTAAAGCGCTCAGCGGTGGTGTATACCCGGTTTCCTGCGTATTAGCGTCGTCGGAAGTTATACTTACCATAAAACCCGGCGAGCATGGCAGTACCTTTGGTGGTAATCCGCTCGCCTGTGCCGTGGCTATGGAGGCCCTGAATGTGGTTAAGGACGAGAAACTGGCCGAAAATGCCGAACGTATGGGCCAGCTGCTGCGGCAGCGCCTGGTAGAGATAGAAAGCACACGCATTAATGCGGTTCGCGGTAAAGGACTGCTGAATGCCATTGATATACGTACCAAAAATGGCATCAGTGCCTGGGATGTATGTCTTAAACTGAAAGAAATGGGTCTGCTGGCCAAACCCACACACGATACCATCATACGCCTGGCTCCGCCGCTGGTTATTACCGAAGCGCAGGTACATGCCTCTGCCGATATTATACGCGATGCCATTCTGTCGTTCGATAATGCCTGATAAACGGGCATGAACACAATGCCTAAAAGCCGCTCTCACTGGTTTTTCCTGCTGCAGCTTGCAGGTATTTGTATACTGGTATTCCCTTTTCTGCAGGCAGACCCCGACGGGGCCATATCCCTGTCGCGCGATGCTTTTACCGATGAGGGACTGAATACCATACAGGTACGCAACTGGATAAATTACGGACAGCTCGATGTAAACGAATGCGACAATTTTGTAAAAATGCCGCTGTTCGGTATACTTATGAGTATTGGTTTTGCCCTGCTGGGAACAAGCTGGGCCGCCGCGCGGATAACGGCTCTTTTCTGGACGTTTTTCTTTCTGGCACTGGCCTGGAAACGTCTTGGCGAACACCGGAAATTTATGCTGTTTTTTATACCGGCAGGACTTCTGAACTACTATACGTTCCAGTACCTTCGTTTCAGCATGGCCGAAAGCATAAGCTCTGCTGCCATACTCTGGAGTATAGCCGAATTTGCCCGTGCCTGGCAGCAAAGCGCACAAAAACACATGTCGTTACGGGTACTTTTACGTATATGGCTACTGCCTGTACTTTCGGTATGGCTGTGTGCTGCCCTTAAAAACCAGTTCCTGTACCTGCTTCCTCTGTGGCTGCTGTGGTTTGGCTGGGGTATGCTGCTGCAGTATAAAAACGGTATGGCTGCCACAGGCCGCCGCATAGCTGCCTGCGCCATACTTTTCGCGGCTGCAGGTGTGCTGTATGCATTGCTTTTCTGGCTGCCGTTCAGCCAGGCCTTGCAAAATATTATGACACACCAGACCTCCGGACGCTTTGTTGCGATGAACGAACTGTATACCGAGGCAAAAAACAACCTGATACAAACCCTGGGGCATCCGCAGCTGCAGGGTATAGGCTGGATATTTGCCCTGCTGTGGCTGCTGAGCCTTACGGCATATATTTTCAGGCGCGACCGTTTTTTTGTAATGCTCTCCGGTGTATTACTGCTATGGTTTGCTGCCGAATGGCATAAATTGGGCATACGCTGGGTACCGGCCCGCTACCTGGTGCCGCTTTTCTGGGCCGCTGCAGCCTGGGCCGCCCTTACACTCCAACGCCTGTGGGAAACCCCGCGCGAACACCGCTTCAGAACCGTATTTAAAAGTATGGCCATACTATCGTTAAGCATTATACTGCTTTGGGAGGCAAGGCAGCTGCAGTTCCTGTACAAGCACCGCAGCTATGCCATACAGCAGGCCAATGAACATATTGCGCAGCGCCTGGGTATAAAACATAATGGTGTGGTATTGGGCCCCTGGGCTCCGGCACTTACCTGGGAAAGCCGTTCGAGGGCCGTTCCGGTATGGAAAAATTTCCTGAACGGTGCCGATTTCGACACGCGCTACCAGGCCGCTGCATGGCTTAGCGAAAGCGACCAGGGCGATAACGAAGCTGCTTTCGCGGCCAAAGGCATACAACTGAAAGGACCAGGTATACAAACCGATTCCTTTTACATACGCAATACCTGGATCTACTTCCGCAAAGCCGATTAATACCTATTTTTTCTTAGGCGCTATATAAGCGTTGCCCGGCAGTTTTATGCTCTGGGCCATGGTATTGAATATAGGACTGTAATACGACACATTGTACTCGGGGCACAGCAGGTCTATACGGTACAGCACCAGCTTATCGTTTACAATATGCTTTATATAGTAGCGGTTGAGTGTAAGGCTGCGTTTAAAATTACCGGCCGTTTCGGTATAGGTACCCGTCCAGCGTCCGCAGGCTTCGCCACTGTACCATTTGTCGCCCGAAGCTTTGAGTTTATGCGAGGTATAGATTCCCGGACTGGTCTTAAGTGTTTTAAATTCATTCAGGGCTATATCTTTAGCCTCCAGCGAATCTTTTACCGTAAACGCACGGATGCTTATAGAGCCCCGGCCATCGCCGGCCGTATAACTCAAAAGCGTATCGTTCTCTTCCAGCGGATCTATCCGCCAGAAATCGGGGTAATCTATAGACGTACTGCTTTTTTCGTCCCTGTATGGCACATAGCTCAATGGCAGCCATTCCAGGGTCTGTATCATATTTTCCTGGAGCCCGGTATAGGAAGAGGCGGCCCGCTCGCCCATCTCAAAATAAAACAGTATGGCATTGTATTCCTGGTTCACGTAAAAATATACCAGGTAAATGGTAGAAAGGTACAGCTTATCGTCAGCGGCGAAGGACAGCACCACTTTATCGGCCTCGTAATTGCCCATAGTGCCTCGGCCTTTTTCGCGCAGCTGCAGGTTTAGTATATCTTCGTCCTTATATATTTTATTTATGAAAAAACTCTGCAGACTGTCGGCCGTATAATTCTGCGATACTTTCATGCCCTTTATGTAAAACTGGCTGAAGGTAGCCGGGTTTTCTACCACATAGGTAAAGTTCCCCACCCGCTTCACCTCAAAATCGTTGGTATGTTTAAACTGTACTGGGTATTCCTTTATGGCAAAAGGCACATACACATCCTGGGCCAGAGCCGGTGATACAACCCAGGTAAAAAACAGGGCGAGAGCGCATACGGTTACAATCAGATTACGTTTTTTCATTCTTTACACAATATCATTTTTTAAACGGGAATAACTCCCCTGATGATTCAAAAAGGGGTGATTTTTACAAAAAAATAACCCTGCATGGCAGGCAGGGTTATCCTTAGTTATTTCAGTATTTTTTCTTTAAGCTCTTTGTAATCGGGCAAATCGTTGTAGTGCCACTGTGCAGCCACAATGGTATCTTTCATGAGTACCAGGCCGGGATTGGAGCGTATAATGGTTTTAAGCGAAGTGGCATCGTTGGTGTAATAGCTGAACGGCGTACCGTATTTCTTGGCAAATTCCGGTGCCTTATCGCCCGAAGCTGTGGCACCTATTACCTTATACCCATCCTTCATCAGGGCTGCGGTTAACTCGTTCAGGCGGGGCTGTACGGCCAGGTTGGTTTTATCCAGATCATAAGCCACCACCATAAATTTATATCCAGGATCGAATATAAAGGTTTCGGCATATTCGTCGCCGGTAGCCGGGTCGTTCAGTGTAAAGTCGTGTATGGGCGCAACCTCACCTTTACGAACAATTACCTTACGCTGATCTACAAAATCATGCGTAGCCAGGAAGGTACTGTCCATCCAGTCCCAGGAATTGGTTATATTTCCGTTCAGATCGGTCTTAATAGCCAGGTTTTCTACGGTCTGTCCCGTTTTTTTGTCTTTATAGATCATATATACATCGGCAAACTCGGGTTTACCTATCATTTTGGCGGGCACCGAGTTACCCACGGCCCAGGGGCGGTAATCCTTAACCGGCATATGGTTATAACAGTGCAGGGTAAATGCAAGGCTGAGCGCCGTTGGCACATAAACAGCCAGTATGCTAAGCATAAGGGCTTTTTTACCAAACAACCCCACGGCCGTACGCAACAGCATAGCCACAATAATAAAAATGGCAGGCAGCTGCCAGTCGAACACCAGGAACGAAAGCAGTATACCCAGCACAATACTGCCTCCGGCAACTATTTTTTCGCTTATATCGAACTCTTTCCCTTTCCAGTGCCGGGTAAATATGGCCAGGGGCAGTATCAGCACCAGCAGCACAATATCTTTGGTAAAGCTTTGCCAGGGCGTAAGTTTAAGCGCATCGCCGAAACAGCCGCAGTCGGTAACCTTATCGTAGTAGGCCGAATAAAAGGTAAGCGCCGAAAAGAACAATATCATTCCCAGCAACAGTATAGACGAGGCTACCGGGAATACTCCGGCCAGCACACACAAACCCAGGAATATTTCTACCACGCACACTATAATACTAAGTGCCAGGGCATTTTTATGCATGTAATTACAGAAGGAATTCCACACATTATCGGCCTCCACGGCGCGGTAGCTCAGCACCTGTTCGTTTACGTACATAAACTCGTCGCGGGCACCTTCGGCGGTAATATCAATCGGGTTCCCGGCATAGTCTACCGGTTTAAGCGACGACATACCGGCAAATACCGCATCGATCTCTTCGGGCGTCATATCGCGGATCTCGCTTTTGGTCTCCTGCACGCTGTCCATGCTTTTGAATACCGTAAAGTACTCTTCCATCTTATAGCTGAAACCCATAGGGTCGTTTGCCTTTATAAGCCCTGAGATAATAAAGATAGTACCAACCAGGATGCGGAACGGAGTAAGAAATTTCCTCATAACGTATATTATAACTTAGTAACGATCTGTTACAAAAGTAAAATTCCTTTGCGCAATCCCCAAGTGCGGCACTGGTTAATTTATCGCTAATAAAAAGATAAGCCGGCAGGCAAAATGAAACTTTGCTCAAATAAAATCGTTAAATCCAAAAAAATGTTAATTATTTACTTTATATTTGAGAAAATTTTTTTGACGTATGAAAACATTACTGACAATAGCCTGTTCTCTCTTCATCGGGTTACAGACCTTTGCCCAGTCGGAATCGCAAACGGGCACATGGTCACTTATCAAAAGCAAGAACGGCGTAAATATATACGCCAGGGAAGAAATCTGTACGGTAGCACCTACCAATATGCAGATCAAGTATAAACTCCTGAAGTTCGAGAACACTACGGCTAACGTAAAAAATATCAGTTTCCGTTACCAGCTTTATTATGGCAGTACAACCTGCGCTACCTGTCAGAACGCTGAGTACGATCAGCAGTTTGTGCTTGCTCCCAACCAGGTACGCGAAGCATCGTGCAGCAACAGCGACGATGTGCTGAAAGTATTTATCCGTTACGAAAACGAGCGTAATTACTCACCCGACCTTAGCCAGATGGATTTTGGCAACCTGATCGTTAACTAAGATCATAAACTACTATATAGCATACAGGCCGCCTCACTTGCAGCGAGGCGGTCTTTTTATTTATGTGTGCGGTTGTACAGGTCGCGTATAACCACACTGGCCAGGTTTATGCCAAATATGGCAGGCATATACGACATGGTGCCGATCACCGATTTTTTAGGGCCGCTGTCGGCCAGTACAATCTTCGACTTATCCGCTTTTTCTGACGACCACACTACCTTAAGGCCTTTGTAAATACCAAAGCGGTGCAGGCGTTTGCGCACATACAGGGCCAGGTTACAGTTATAGGTTTCCGATATATCTACAATACGCACCAGCGACGGATCTACCTTGCCACCGGCTCCCATACTGCTTACAATAGGTATATTACGTTCGAGGCACGATTTTATAAAAAATACTTTAGGCGATAGTGTATCGATACAGTCTACCGCATAATCGAATCGGGCGCTGTCGAGTACTTCATCGGTACGGCTGTCTTTCAGGTATTCGGGCAATACGGTAAGCTCTATTCCGGGGTTTATATCGCGCAGGCGCTGCGCCATTACTTCGGCTTTCAGCTGTCCGTCGGTGCTTATAAGAGCCGGCACCTGGCGGTTGCGGTTGGTTGCTTCCACCACGTCGGCATCTACAATGGTCATGCGTTTTACACCGGCACGGGCAATCATTTCGGCACAAATACCTCCTACCCCGCCCAGGCCTACTACCAGCACATGAGCATCAATCAGGTTTTCCAGCGCTTCGTCGCCAAGCAGCAGGCGTGTTCTGCCCATCCAGGGCTGTATAAGACTCATTTCACGAAAATTTGCCGCAAAAATAACCGCCTGTTCCGGGTTCGCAAAAAAAAGTGTTCAGAGGCCACCCGGCCACAGCTGCTGCACCGTATGTTCAATAATCTGTTCCAGCGCTTCCGGCTCGCTGCCATACAGGCTGGCATAACGCAGGTATATTTCTCTTACCGGCATACGCAGGGTATCGGTTTCGAAGAGTATGCGCTGCTGCGGAAGCACAGCATATACCTTAACATGCTTAGGAGCAGCCCGGAGCAGCCCTCTGCCCAGCGAAAAAAAGAACTGCGGGTATTGCATAAAACGGCGGCTGAGCACTTCGCCCGCCTGGTAATCGTGCATAATTACAGGTACAGTACAATCTTTAAGCAGGGCAAACAATTCGTCGTAAGCACGCACACAATGTATTACAAGCGGCTTTCCAACTTTGTGAGCCAGTTCTTTCTGCATTTCCAGAAAGCGCATCTGTTCTGGCAGCGGAGGACCTTTCAGGCGGTCGAGCCCGCATTCGCCCAGGGCCTTTACCTGCGGATTCTGAAGGGCTGCATACAGCCTGTTGCGCGTCCCGGCAATATCGCCGCCGATAAACCAGGGGTGCAGCCCCGCGCTGAGTGCATAAGGCGTGGGCTGCAGGCGCGGCACACACATGTAGGCATTGCGAAGCACACGTTCGTCTGCCGCCTGTGCAGCATAATGCGTATGTACATTATAAAAAGGCATAACCCTTACTTAACCTGACTTTTGTACGTAATTTAGCAACAAATATCGTACATTCGCCGCACAAAAACTTAGATACAGAGCATGACAGCGATTAAATTCGGAACCGATGGCTGGAGAGCCATTATTGCCAGAGATTTTACTACCGACAACGTAAAAAGGATCAGTATGGGTGTTGCCCTGTACCTGAAACAAAAAGATGCATCACCTTCGGTAGTGATCGGGCACGACTGTCGTTTCGGCGGAGCGCTTTTTATGCAGACCGCCGCTTCGGTATTTGTTTCGCAGGGAATTACCGTGCATTTTGCCCGGGGCTTTGTATCTACACCTATGATATCGCTGGCTGCACACAAGCTGCAGGTATCGATGGGTATTATTATCACAGCCAGTCATAACCCGCCCTCATATAACGGCTACAAACTCAAGGGAAATTATGGAGGCCCTATACTGCCCGACGAGCTGGAACAGATAGAAGCCCTGATACCCGATGCCGTACCCGATGTGCCCGAAACAGAACTGCTGCACAACGGCGGCAGCCTGCAGGAGCACGACCTGGAGGCATGGTATATAGAACGTGTACGCACATCGTTCGACCTGGAAAGCATACGCAACAGCGGGCTGCGTTTTGCCTACGATGCCATGTATGGTGCCGGACAGGGCGTAATGAAAAAACTCTTCCCCGAAATGGCTCTGATGCATTGCGATCAGAACCCGGGCTTCGAAGGTGTGGCCCCCGAACCTATACTTAAAAACCTGAAACCCTTCCAGGAGTTTATCCGCAGCCAGGGCAATATTGCCAGCGGACTTGCCACCGACGGCGATGCCGACCGCATAGGCCTGTTCGATGCTGATGGAAATTTTGTAGACTCGCATCACATTATACTGCTGCTGATCCATTACCTGCACAAGTACAAAGGATTTAACGGAAAAGTAATTACCGCCTTTTCGGTAACCGACAAGGTAAAAACCCTGTGCCAGCATTACGGGCTGGAGCAGCAAACTGTAAAAATCGGTTTTAAATATATTGCCGGTTTCTTCCTGGATCAGGACATTTTGCTGGGCGGCGAAGAAAGCGGAGGTATTGCCGTAAAAGGTCATATCCCCGAACGCGATGGTATATGGATGGGCCTGATTGTATGGGAATTTATGGCCAAAAGCGGTAAAACCCTCAGCGAGCTTATAGAGGAAGTATATGCCATTACCGGTTCGTTTTGCTACGACCGGGCCGACCTGCATATTACCGAAGAGCTGAAACAGCGTATACTGAAAGCATGTGCCGAAGGCCGCTTTACAAGCTTTGCCGGTAAAGAAGTGGTACGTACCGAAAACATCGACGGATTCAAATATCATTTTGCCGGCGGCGAATGGCTTATGATACGTGCATCGGGCACCGAACCGGTAGTACGTGTATATGCCGAAGCAGCCGACAGGCAGGAACTTGAACATTTTCTTCAGCAAAGCGTGAAGGAAATACTCGCTATATGAAGTTTAAAAAAGGAGATAAAGTAAATTTTACCGATTTCCTGGGTGGAGGCACCGTAGTGCAGGCCCTGGCAAACGATATGTACCTTATTGAGGCTGATGAAGGTATTGAACTTACCGTGCATAAAAACGAGATTGTAGCACAGTTTAATCCCTATAAAGGACTGCCCGTATTCCGTAAAAACAGTGGAGAAAGCACTGCTGTTCCGAAAGAAACTGTACCTCAGCCGCAAAATACAGAACCCGACTGGGAGCAAAGCGGCAAAATAAAGATACGCCGCGAGAAAACAACGAAAAAGAGCCTGCAGGAAAATGAGTCAGGGGCTGCCAGCCCGGAACAATGGATAAGCAAAGACCTCGAAAACGAAAAGCGTAAGCTCGACAAAGAACCCGATGCCTGGCAAAATCCCGGAAAAAAAGTAATTCCTAAGGTACGCGATAAGGAATATACCGACAAAACCATACATATTAAGGCCGAAGACCTGAAAAGGCCCAATAAAAAAGTAATGCCGGCCGTAAAGGAAAATATTCCTGAAATAGACCTGCATTTCGAAGAAATTGAGATCAATACCTGGAAGCTGGCTCCCGAGGAACGCCTGCAGTATCAGCTGCGCTATTTTCAGCAGAAGCTGGAAGAAATGATTGCCGCCAGGGTACGTAAACTGGTAATAATACACGGGGTAGGCGAAGGTATATTGCGGGCCGAGGTACGTTCTGTACTACGCAGTTACCCGCAGATCTACTATTACGATGCCTCCTGGCAAAAGTACGGCCGGGGAGCCACTATGGCCGAAATACGTTATTAAACAGCCACTTCTTTACAGTAAAATACTGCATTTGTACCAGTATACAGAATATTCGCTTATATTTATTTTGTAAATAAATACAACAAATGAAACGTATAAGCTCCATCCTGTGTTTTCTGGGTATAATGTCGTTATGTGCGGCTCAGAATGTAATTTACAACGACCCTGGTCCGCAACTCAAGATCACCGGTAACGGGTTTAATGTAGGCAAAGCTTTTATTGCTACCGACTCGGCACTGCAGCAGTCGAACCAGCTGAATTTTAATACCAAGTATTACATGGTAATAAGCGGCATCGAAGGCTTTAAGCGACAGAAAGACAAAGTATTCCCAGGTGTACGCATTTTTATTACCGATCTTGCAAACAACACAATTCTGGATACCGGCGATCTGCTGGCCAACGATAAAGAAGGCATGGACACAGCCGATGCCCGGGAAATAGCTCCCAATATTTTTACGGCAGATCCTATGCGCCACGATGCCTTTTATGTATTTAACGTGGAGATATGGGATAAAAAAGGAAAAGCCCGCATGCATGCTACCTATACTTTTGGCCTGAACCCCTATAATTACAAATACGAACAACTGAGCGGAGGCCTAACCACACGCAACCTGTTTGTATTCCAGGGCGAAACGCTTACCTATGGTAACCGCGTAAAGATGGACAAACAGACGGATTACATTTTTTACGGTGCCGGGCCCTTTACCGTTACCGATAATAAACTATACCCGGGCTGCCGTATTATGGTTATTGATAACAACAACCAGATACTGTTCGAGTCGGACGACCTGTATGCCGGTATGGCCATCGACACCGGCAAGAACGGCCCCTTCGGGGAGCTGAAGGTATTCTTTACCCCCAACAACGAACTGGAAATTGGTGTTCCTTATAAATTAGGTATTATTTTCTGGGATAAAAAAAGTGATCGTACCCTGGAAGTAGAAATTCCCTTCGTGGTAGAGCACTAAGTGTTTCTTAGCGCTTTTCCAAGGCATTGCCGGCTTTTTGCCAGGCCGCAAATCCACCGCTGAGGTTGTACACTTTTTTATAGCCGGCTTTACTGAGTGCAGCCGCTGCTTCGCCACTGCGGCCGCCTACGGCACAGTATACATATATGGCACGGTCTTTAGGTACTGAGGCAAAATTCTTCATGAAATTGTCGCCCAGCCAGTCGTAATTTACGGCACCAGGTATCTGTCCTTCCTTTTTCAGCTCCCAGGCCTGGCGCACATCTACCAGCAATTCGCTCTGCTCTTTGTCCAGCGCAGACTTAAAAGCGGCTGCATCCAGGCTCGTCTGTGCCTTTACGCCCAGGCTTAACAGGGCCGTCAGAGCAATAAATAATATACGTTTCATATTGTAATATATACGTTAACCGATGGTAGCAATCACTTTAAGCTCAATAGCAATAGGTGTTGGCAGACAGTTTATTTCAAGGGTGGTGCGGCAGGGCGGATTTTCTGCAAAATATTCGGCCCACAGTCGGTTATAAGTCGGAAAATCGTCTTTCATATTAGTAAGAAATACGGTTACATCCACAATATTGTTCCAGCTGCTGCCCGCCTCTTCCAGTATATTTCTCACATTATTAAATACACTGCGGCACTGTTTTTCGATATCGTAAGACAGGATATTACCGTCGGCGCCGAGTTCCACACCGGGAATTACCTTAGTGCCTTTTTCGCGGGGTCCCACCCCCGACAGAAACAACAGGTTACCTACCCTGCGGGCATGCGGATACAGCCCTACCGGCTCCGGAGCTTTGCTTGCATTGATACTTTCGTTCATAAACACAAAGGTAACACAATGCCTGTAATGCCAGCGTAACAAAAGTTACCTAAATACCTATGCGGTAGGCCACCCTGAATGCAAAATTATCGATTACCTTAGGATGGGTATACGCTCCGTAACGATAAAACACACCCAGGCCAAGCCCCATACTTACGCCCAGCAAACGGGCCTTAAGCAGGTTATCGACATACAGCCCCGACTCAAAAAAGCCATGCCGCATATCTTTTACATTCAGGTTCAGATGCTGGGCAGGATCCTGCAGCCACGAAAAGCCTATGGCCTGGCTTATGCCAGGTTCCGGGCGGTACTTTCCTTTAAACAGAAGGGTACCGAAACTATGCCGGTAGAATATGCCCAGAAACTTATCGCCGGCAAATTCGTTCAGGTACATGGTTTCAAAGGCATTTTCGGCTAATATGCCCACGCCTCTTATCTTGGAGCCCGGATCGTAATTACCACGCATATTAAACATTTTGGCATAAGGTACGCTGCCAAACACGGCACCACCGGTAACATACAGCGACGAACGCCCCAAATGTTTTATAAATACGCTGTAATCGAGGGCTGCAATAATCTTGCTGTAGTTAAACTGTCCGTCCAGCACCCCGTTAAAGCCCTGCACAAACTGCAGGTTCAGTATCGGGAAACGGGTGCCCAGCGAGTAGAGGCGGCGGCCGTTATCTACAAATTTTTCTTTATGGCCATAGCGTACCGAAAGTACAGCTTCGGCAAAACGGAAACGGCTCTGAGGCGCATCGGAAGGCGAACGCTGCCAGCTATACCCCAGGGTATTGCTCAGGTTTTGAACGCGGAACACAGGTTCCAGCGTAAGCTGAGGCACAGGGCGTATACGCAGCCCGATGGCGGTATGCTCAATTATATCGAAACGCGATACCGAAAGTCCGCGGTTATTACTCCGCAGCAGGAAACCGGGCCTGTCGAACACATCATAGGTGCCGCTTTCGAGCACATCGTGGCTATATTCAAAGAACAGAGAATAACGTTTACGGCGATCGAAGTTTACCCGCATCTGCCCTCCGTATTTCAGCATTTTATCTTTGAGCCCGTAACCTATATACCCGCCCAGCTGTACCCAGCGTGTAAGACGGTCGTTGGTTTCGAGTCCCACTCCAAAACGCCAGCCTTCGTAGTTATTAAAGCGTACAATACGCCCCAGGTCCAGGTTTATAAAACGAATGGGCAGCTTACCCGTGGACAGAGCTTCGGCAAAAAGCAGCAGACGATCGAGCTTAAGCCTGCGGCCCACACTGTCGATCACCTGGTACGTTCTGCGATCTTTATCGCTGGTGCTGTCGGGCCGGTATTTGCTCAGCAGAGCATCGCTGTTCTTAGCTGCCTGCGGATCGAGCTCCACTTCGGCACCGGCAAATTCGCCCATCCGGAAAACCGGCGCCAGCTGTATATCACTTACAAACTGGTTTCCTATAAAAGCCAGCATAAAACCTCCGCTTACCGCCCCCGGAAAACTCAGTTCCGAAGTGGTTTGTACCGGAAACATAAACACGCCCTGCGGAGCATATTTCTGCAGTATACTTACGCGCATACCGCCATCTTCGCGCATTACAGGACGGGCAATGGCACTTTCGAGCCGGAATTTCTCCGTATTAATATTCAGCACCCCTTCCATAGCATCGAAGCGGGTTCCCTGCCGGGGCCGGAACTCAATAACCATTACCGTATCTCCTCCCGCAAAAACCGTATCTACTATATTAAAAAAGTACCGCGATGTACTGCCTTTCGATAGCGGATTCAGGTAATTCTTACCCAGTATGCTAAAATACTCATCAAAAAAAGAGAATACCTGCATCTGTGTCATAAAAAGCGCTACTGTAGGGTCTTTAAGTCCTGAAGTATGAAATGCCTGCACCAGTTCGGTATTTTTACCAGGCGGTTTAAATTTACGTTCGCTAACGGTTTCGTTCAGGAACAGGTATTGCTGATCCAGGAAGCGGCGGGCCTTAAAAGAGGCCGAATCTGTTATACCCGTTTCTGCTTCGCGTATACGTATGCGGGCCATATCGCTGCTGTCGCCGATTCCGGTGCCTACCATGCGGTTATAGGCCGTATAGCGGTATCCGTCAGGCGCATTGCGCGGATCTATATTTTTACGGTTGGCCGATGTTTTTTCAATAATCTCATCTGCCGGGTTCTTTCCTGGCAATATTACCGCACCACTCAGGTTATAAGCCCGCCGGCGCATTTTTATAAGCAGTTCGCTCTTATCGGCTGTAAATACAATTTCCTGGGGACTGTAACCGGTATAGCTAAAACGTACACGGGCCGGGATACGGCGGGTTTGCAGCACAAAACGGCCATTGATATCGGACGATACGCCGTTGCTGGTATCGAGTTCTATTACATGCACAAAGGGCAGCGGCTCCGAGGTTTCGGCATCGGTAACACGTCCGCTTATGCGTATGCCCTGGGCCTGTATATTCTGCAGCAGGCAGCAGGCCAGTATCAGAAACAAACCTTTACAGCCGTTTTTCGTATATATAAATAGAAAGGCTTTGTAATATATTGCCGGAAGCTTTGCGTAATTATTCATGTATTTATTTTCCGGCATTAAATTATTATAAAAAAACGGAAGAGACTGCCATATATCGTGCTACTTTCGGCGAACTGCCCCTGATAAACGGCCGGGAGCACTTTTTATCCTTTGAATGCAGAGGGCTGTATCCTGAAAAAATATGCTCCAAAAAGCGGTACCGATGGCGAAAAATGAGTAACATTGTCCTAAAAATCAAGCTTGTTAACGTATAGTACAGAGGATATTGAAAGCTGGTTCCGTGCGCTGGAGCATGTAAGTGTGCTGGTTATAGGCGATTTTATGCTGGACCGCTATATTTACGGCCGTGTAGAGCGTATTTCGCCGGAAGCTCCGGTGCCGGTGGTAAACGTAAGCAGACGTGAGTCGCGCCCCGGCGGAGCAGGAAACGTGCTGCTGAATGTACATGCACTGGGTGCCCGGGCTATTCCGCTGGGCATATGCGGCAGCGATGAAGCCGGGAATGAACTTCTGCAGCAGTTTGCCTCTGCACACATAGATACCGGTCATATACTCCGGAGCGCCACTGTACCTACCATTACCAAAACCCGTGTACTGGCCGGCCAGCATCAGATGCTGCGCATCGACGAAGAAGAACTGAATGCCGGCGGTGCCGATACCGAAGCTGCACTTGTACATGCAATGCAGACCATTATCCGCAACCAAAAAGTAGATGCCGTGCTGTTCGAAGATTACGATAAAGGTGTTATCAGTCCGGCACTGATACAGGCTACCGTTGCAGAAGCTGCGGCGCATAACATACCCGTATGTGTCGACCCGAAGAAAAAGAACTTTATGGCATACCGCGGCGTAACGCTGTTCAAGCCCAACCTTAAGGAGCTGCGCGAAGGACTGGGCCTGGAACTGCAGAGCGAAAGCGATATGGAATATGCCGATGCCCGGCTCCGCGAATTACTGGGGCATACCTATACCCTTGCCACCCTGTCTGAAAAAGGCATTTATTTTTCTGATAAACAGCAGGTTTACCGCCGGCCAAGTATTGTGCGCAGTGTTGCCGATGTTTCAGGTGCCGGCGACAGTGTAATAGCCACGGCAACCTGCTTCCTGGCTGCAGGCGCACCCGCCCTGGCAGCGGCGGAGCTGGCCAATCTTTCCGGAGGTATCGTATGCGAATTTCCGGGTGTGGTACCTGTTGATAAGACCCGCTTAAAAACAGAAGCGTTTCATTACCTTTGCAAAAAGTAAACGGTGGCAGGCATTCGTACACTCCGCGAAAAAATAAACCTGGTCATATACAAACGTAAAGACCGGGCCCTCAGAATACTGAGAGCGGCGCGTCTGGCTACCGTATTGCTGGCACTCGGCACCCTGGTATACTATATCGGCTTTCCGCATACCCCCGATTCGCAGGCAGTTGTGTTCCGAATTATAAGGGGCGTATTCGGCTTCCTTATCTTTAGCTATATTTTTCGTTTCTTTTTCGATTTTGAACCTAAAAAATTTCTGCGTAACCATAAGTACGAAGGTATGCTGCTGGGCATACTGGTAATCGACTTTCTGGGTAAGGTAATTACAGGCTCTTCCTTTAGCCGGCATATTTTCGAAGGACTTGGCTTCGAAGGGCTCAGCTCCGTATTTGTAGCCTTTGCCTGCCTGGTTATGTTTATTTTTACGAGCATAGAGGTGGTTCGGGGCTCAAAGTACATCTCCGATATAAAGCTTTCGCCCTCTACCCTTTTTATAGGCAGTTTTATAGTACTGATACTGTGCGGCACAGGCCTGCTTATGCTTCCCGAGGCTACCAGTTCTGCAGGGCCCATGCCTTTTACCGATGCCCTGTTTACCTCTACCAGTGCCTGTTGTGTTACCGGACTTATTGTGGTTGACACCGCCACATATTTCACCCTCAAGGGTAAAATTATATTAATGATACTGATGCAGTTAGGCGGACTGAACATTATTTCGTTCACGTCCTTCTTTTCGCTTTTCTCGCAAAAAGGCCCCGGTATAAAGCAGCAGGCCATTATTATGGACTTTATGAGCTTCGAAACCCTGAGCGGCACAAAAAAACTGCTGAAAGACATTTTGCTTATGGCTGCCGGTATTGAGCTTATAGGAGCTATACTCATCTATTTTCTGTGGCATCCCGATGTATATTTTGCCTCTGCATTCGACCGTGTATTTTCCTCGCTGTTCCATTCGGTAAGTGCATTCAACAATGCCGGGTTCTCTTTATATACCAACAATATGTACGAAGCCGGCGGGGTGCGGCAAAGCTATATGGTACATGTAGTTATTATACTGCTGGTGGTATTTGGCGGACTGGGCTTTCATGTAATTAAAGAAGTTTTCGGAATTCCCAACATGCGCGAACGGCTTAAACGTCCCTGGAAAACCTATACGGCAGGCACCAAACTTGTGCTATATACCACGGCAGCCCTTATCCTGTTCGGCACCATATTCTTTTACATTGCCGAAACACGCAACCCGGCCATGTACCGCAATCCCGACGATTTCGGCAACCAGTCGTTTATTCCCCGTGTAATTACAGCCCTTTTCCAGTCGGTAACCACGCGTACGGCCGGTTTCAATTCCGTCGATTTTTCCATATTAAGCACACCGGTACTGCTCATTTTTATTTTTCTGATGTTCGTAGGTGCTTCACCTGCCTCTACAGGAGGCGGTATTAAAACCACCACCTTTGCCACCATTTTCCTTTCGGCACTTTCTACCATACGCAACCGGCATCATGTTATGGTATTTAAGCGTACCATTCCCAAAGAAATCATCAGCAAAGCCTACACCATTGCCCTGTTCTCCATATCCATTATTTTCCTGAGTATACTGGCCATGGCCTTTTCCGATCCGCAGATTCCCCTGGAAAAACTTAGTTTTGAGGTAGTATCGGCCTACTGTACCGTAGGACTTTCTACCGGCATTACCGCAGGGCTGTCGCTGAGCGGAAAAATTATACTGATTATGTGCATGTTTATAGGCCGTGTGGGTATACTTACCCTGGCCATATCCCTGAGCCGAAAAGTACGAAGTAACAACTATTCCTACCCTTCCACGTTTATTATGGTAGGCTAAAAAAAAAGACATTATGAGTAACGTAAAACCATATTATACCGACAGAACAAAAAAGGAAGAAGTAGCCGATATGTTCAACAACATATCCCACAAATACGATTTCCTGAACCATTTTCTTTCGCTGGGCATCGATATCTCCTGGCGTAAAAAAGCCGTAAAGATGGTGCTCGATTCCGGGGCCCGCGAAGTACTGGATGTTGCCACCGGAACAGCCGATATGGCTATTATGCTGGCAAAGAAAGGCTGTGCTAAGGTAACCGGCAGCGATATTTCGGAAGGAATGTTGGCGATAGGCCGCGAAAAAGTAAGCAAAGAAGGATTACAGAATGTAGTAAGCCTGCACAGCGGCGACGGCGAAAACCTGCCCTTCCCCGACAACAGCTTCGATGCCGTTACCATATCGTTTGGTATACGTAACTTCGAAAATGTGGCTAAGGGACTGCAGGAGATGCGACGTGTGCTGAAACCCGGCGGACAGCTTTTTATACTGGAATTTTCCAATCCCAAAACTTTCCCCGGCAAGCAGTTTTACCAGCTGCACTTTAAATTTATACTGCCTTTCTGGGGCCGCATTTTTTCCAAAGATACCCGCGCCTATACCTACCTGCCCGAAAGTGTAAAAGCCTTCCCCGATGGCGCCGCTTTCCTGGAACTGATGCAGAAGAACGGTTTTACCCAGGCCCGGCAGCGTACCCTTTCGATGGGTGTGGCCAGCATTTACAGCGCAAAAAAATAAATTAAACCCAACTACGTTCTATTAACAGCATTTTGAAAAGCAAAAAACTACATATCGTGCTGCTTTTATGTATCCTGGCCTTTACGGCAGGCAGCAGCCATGCCCAGATACAAACCCGGCCCTGGACACTTGCCAAGCTCGACCGCAAGCAGATCTATTTCGGGTTCCATATCGGTTTCAATACCATGAACCTGGGAATAAGACCCAAAGGCGACCCGGCAGCTCTGGGCTCTATATATGCTATCGAAAGCAAGGCCGGCAGCGGTTTTAGTATGGGTGTGCTTACGAATGTACGCCTGCACGAATATGTGGCGTTTCGCTTTATACCTTCGTTCTCCTTCGGGGGACGTACCCTTATTTATACCGAGAAAGACCCCGGCGAAACCAAGTTCCGCACCGTGCAAAAACCGGTAGAAAGCACCCTGCTGGAGTTTCCGGTATTGTTCCGCCTTAAATCGGCCCGCCTGAACGATGTACGTTTTTACCTGGAAACAGGCTTTAAATACAGTTTTGATATTGCCTCCAAAGCTGGCACCGACGATGGCGGCGACAACCTGGTAAAACTGAAAAAACACCAGTTTAGCTACGAGTTAGGTACCGGACTCGATATCTACCTCAAGTACTTTAAATTTACCCCTTCGGTGCGTGTGGGCTGGGGTGTTAACAACATCCTTTACAACGAAGGGCATATGTACTCTTCGGCACTTAACCGCATGTATTCCCGCACCATACTGTTTGCCTTTTATTTCGAAGGCTCGTTATAATCTCATCGCTTTATGGATGGCCCCAAGGGCATTCTGCAGCCTTTGCTCAGCATAGCCGCTTATGAGCACATAGGGGCGTTGCATGCTTTCGAGGGCCTTTTTATACCATTGCAGCAGTTCGGCTCTTTTTTCGGGATGCTCGCGCAGCGGATCGTAGCTCCAGGGCAAATCGGCATCGCACAGCAGATACAGATCGAACTCCTGGCCTGCATACAGGTTATTGATAAATGGTGAGCAGCGTCCGAAACAGAATTCGCTCCACACCTTCATTACCGTCATATCGGTATCGGAAATAAGTATACGCGGCGAAGCGGCAAGGGCATCCTGTATACTCTGCCACTGACCGGCAGCAATGGTATCCAGGGTTTCGTATGTATATGCAGAGCCATGCTTTTCCAGGTAACTGCGGGCATACTCGGGCACATATACCGATGTTTGCAGCGCAGCATGCAGGGCCAGGCTCAGCTCCGACTTACCCGTACTTTCGGGTCCGGTTACAGCTATTTTAAAGGTTCCTGACATGTGCTACACGGTATAAACGATGCCAGTGCCAGAGTCCGTATATGGCCACTACAGCATAAATAAACAACAGTACACTTTCGAAATACAGGTCTTTTTTCCAGTATAGATAAGTTGCCATAAAATCGGCCAGTATCCAGTACCACCAGTTCTGAATTACCTTGCGGGCCGAAAGCCAGGTTGCCGTAATACTGAGTGTGCCCACCAGCGCATCCGGGTAAGGATATACGGAATCGGTAAACGTGTACAGCCCCCATCCGATGAGCGCGGCCGACACGGCACAGAGTACAAAAAGGCTCAGCAGCAGCACAATATTCTGTTCATTCCGCACGGGTTTTTCGCTCCTGTCCCGGCCCCACCAGTACCAGCCCCAGAAGGCCATAATTACATAATATACATTCAGCAGGGCATCTACATAAAAACGGGCTTCGCTCAATGTATATATAAGAATTCCGCAGCTGAGTGCACCAAATATCCAGCATATACGTTTACGCAGAGCCGAGAGTATAATAAATATGGTACCGCTTACCAGGGCGGTAAGCCCCAGCCATTCCATCAGACCAAAGGCGGTAATATCCCAGGTCATGCATTCTGCTTTACAGAGGCAAGGCACATGGCTTGCAGGTGCGCATCGTCCTCTTGTTCCATTACATTGCCAATTACCACAAAATCGGCGCCGGCCTGCACCGCTTCGGCACATTGCTGTGGTGTACGTATGCCTCCGCCTACCCACAGGGGCACCTGTATGTATGCTTTTACAGCAGCAATCATGGCAGCAGGTACCGGGTTTTTGGCTCCGCTGCCCGCTTCCAGGTAAACCTGTTTCATTCCCAGCATTTCCGAAGCCATTGCCGTAGCCACTGCCAGGTCGTTTTTGGCTGCAGGTACCGGCAGGGTCTGGCTCATATACTGCACCGAAGTAAGGCCTCCGCCATCTACCAGTATATATGCCGTAGAAAGAATTTCCAGTCCGCTCTGGTACAGCCAGGGAGCCGCTTCCACATGTTTACCGATAAGCAGGTCGGCATTACGGCCCGATACCAGCGAAAGCAGCATCAGTCCGTCGGCATTGGCATTCAGCTGCAGGCCACTGCCGGGGAAAATAAGTACGGGCAGACTGCAGGCCTTTTTCAGCGCCTGAATAAAAACAGTAAGTTTCTCCTGCAGCAGCATACTGGAGCCTACCAGTATAGCCGCACCTCCGTGTTTCTCGAGCAGGGAGGCCAGCCTGGCAGCACGCTCTGCCGGTGTTTTATCGGGATCGAGCAACAGTACCAGGCGGGCAGCATCTGCCTTACGGGCAGCTAATTCTTTGTATATAATTCCTTTTTGCGGCATGCTATACATTTTCCAGGCTAAAAGCCTGAGGTTTACCGGAGAACAGTGTTTTGGTATAGGCCCAGGTCTCCTTAAAAAATCCGGTATTGCGGTACGCATCCAGGGCTTCGGTACCGGTCCACAGACTGTGTGTGTAAAAAACATTGTCTGCCGAGGCATCGCGGTACAGTTCCACTCCCGAGCAACCCGGCATTGCAGCTATTACGGGCTTACTCTTTTCGAAAAAAGCAATAAAAGCCGGTACTTCTTCCGGCTTAAATTCCATGCGTACTATCCTTATCATCCTGAATCAGTATTTTTATCACATCGCCTACCTTCAGTCCCAGCAGCTGCAGGGCCGATCCTTCGCGTATGGCCAGCTCCAGCAGGCCCGACGAGTTAAAGAGCGCCACCACATCGCCGGGTGGTACCGAGTTGTAAGCCTTACTTATTTTTTGTATATTGTATATTCTGCGGCGCATTTCAATGGTAAAGCCCCGTTCGCGTACAGCTGCGGCAAAGGCTGTTCTGGAAATATTGGTAATGGCATTACCAAAATGGTCGTTATGTATCACATTGCCGCTGATTACATTTTCGTTATACCCTGCGGCAAAGGCTATTTGCTCATATATACGCAGCAGTGGTGTTCCCAGGTCGGAAAGTTTTGCTCCCGATGCCAGCATTACGGCTGCCCGGGCAAATATATCGCGCAGCTGAAAAGTACTTTGCTGCACATCGGCACCGTGTACGGCACCCAGGTTTACCACGCCCTGTATTTCGCGCCCGGCAAAGGCCATGGCAAAAAGCCCGTTATCGGTACCGATAAAATACTGCCCTTCTACCTCGTATGCCGCATAGCTTTTCTCAAAATCCATAGGTGCTGCCACCGATACCAGGTGTATGGTACCTTTCGGGAAATGCGGAAAGCTCTCCTTAAGTACAAAACTGGCTTCGAGTATATTATTCATCTGTACCTGATGTGTAATATCAACCAGCTGAACGCCGGGCAGCTGCGTGAGCAGAAATCCCTTTACCGAAGCCACATAGTGGTCTTTGGTACCCAAATCGGTCAGGAATGTGATCACGCCCATTAAATTATGTATTTTTGAATGTTTACTAAACTAAGTTTTTATTTACTTTGCGCAAAGCTAAGTGAAACAAATTAGAATTCAATTTTAAAACGCGGTCAATTTTGAGCGAAAAGATCATAGTTATTGATTCTGTGAATCCCGTCGATTTCTTTGGTGCGGGAAATAAATACCTGAAAGTACTGAAAGACCTGTTCCCGAAGCTGCGTATTATAGACAGAGGCGCAGAGCTGCGTATTTTCGGCGAACCTTCGGAAATAGACCTTTTCCGGGACACGCTTATGCGCATTATGCGGCATTACGAGCGTTTCGGCAGTCTGGACGAAGAAGTGATACACCAGCTTACCCGCAGGCAGCAGCAATCTGAGTCTGCAGAAGAAAGCGACGAAGAGGCCGATTTCGAAACACAGCATGTAATACTTGTAGGCAACGATGGCTTACTGGTAAAGGCCCGTACCGAAAACCAGCAGAAACTGGTAACGGTATTTAAGCAAAACGATATGATTTTTGCCCTGGGCCCCAGCGGTACCGGCAAAACCTACACAGCGGTGGCACTGGCTGTAAAAGCTCTTAAAAACAAAGAGATACGCCGCATTATACTTACCCGCCCCGCTGTAGAAGCCGGCGAAAGCCTGGGCTTTTTGCCCGGCGACCTTAAAGAGAAGCTCGATCCGTACCTGCAGCCTCTTTTCGATGCCCTGCGCGATATGATACCACCCGAAAAACTAAAAACCTATATGGAATCGGGCATTATACAGATAGCTCCCCTGGCCTACATGCGCGGCCGCACACTCGATAATGCCTATGTAATACTGGACGAGGCACAGAATGCTACCCGCAACCAGATGAAAATGTTCCTTACACGTATGGGACAAACCGCCAAATTTGTAATTACCGGCGATATGTCGCAGGTAGACCTTCCGCGCAACCAGCAGAGCGGACTGCAGGAAGCATATTCCATACTGCGCAATGTAAAAGGTATAGGCATGGTAGAGTTCGATAAAAGCGATGTAATACGCCACAAACTGGTACGTAAGGTACTGGAGGCTTACGAAAAAATAGAAAGTAAAAACCAATAGATACAAACTGCAATGGCCATCTCAGGAAGCGATTTTCATTTTCCCGGACAGGTAAGTACATACAAGGGTAAAGTACGCGATGTATACAATATAGAAAACAAATACCTGGTAATGGTTGCCAGCGACCGAATATCGGCGTTCGACCACATTCTGCCCAGGCCTATACCCAATAAAGGCCGTGTGCTGAACGGGGTTGCCTATACCTTTATGAAGGCTACCGAACACCTGGTACCTAACTGGCTCATTGGGCTGCCTCATCCTAACGTTACCGTAGGCCGCCTTTGCGAACCTTTTAAAATTGAGATGGTTATACGCGGTTACCTCGCCGGCCACGCCTGGCGCGAGTACAAAAGCGGTAAACGAATACTGTGCGGAGTGCCTATGCCCGAGGGGATGAAAGAGAACGACCGCTTTCCCGAGCCTATTATAACCCCGGCCACCAAAGCCGACGAAGGACACGACCTCGATATTTCGAAAGAAGATATTATTGCACAGGGCATTGTATCGGCCAACGACTATGCCATACTGGAAAAATATACCCGTGCCCTGTTCGATTTCGGTACAAAATACGCTGCCGAAAAAGGCCTTATACTGGTAGATACCAAGTACGAATTCGGGAAGGCCGACGGACAGATATACCTTATCGACGAAATACATACACCCGACAGTTCGCGCTATTTCTACGCCGATACTTACCAGGCCGGACAGGATGCCGGAATGCCACAGAAACAGCTTTCGAAAGAATTTGTACGCGAATGGCTTATGGAAAAAGGGTTCCAGGGACTCGAAGGACAGCAGATGCCCGAAATGTCCGACGAATTTGTAGAAAGTGTAAGCGAACGCTACATACAGCTTTACGAAAAAATAACCGGCAAATCTTTCGAAAAAGAAACCGAAGCCGATCCGCTGCCTTCCATCGAAAGAGCTGTACTCGGTATGCTTGCCGGACTGAACCAGGAAATTTAAGCAGCCGGGCCGGCATCTGTTGGTCGCCGTTTTGCAGATGTTCGTCCAATTTGCCATAATTTTAAGTTGCGATACAAAACGTTTTTCCGAAATTTACGTTTGTATACCTAATTACATATTCCATTATCCTTACGTAAATTATGAGAAGATTATTGGGAATTACCGTCTGTGCCTTATCTGCACTGAGTTTGCATGCACAAAGCCCGAAAGAGTTTTCCGAGCAGCAGGCTAAGATCGATCGTCTTTACCAGTTATTAGAGAGGAGTTACACTACCGATATAGATCTGCAGAAGGTTACCGAGGCTGCCATAAAGGCTTCGCTGAAAGAGCTCGATCCACACTCGTACTACCTTACTGCCGACGAAATAAGGCAGTCGAACGAATCGTTGCAGGGCGGTTTCGATGGTATTGGCATCAGTTATATACTGGAATCGGATACCCTGGTTGTAACCAGCCTGGTAAAAGACGGGCCTGCCGAAAAAGCCGGTATACTGCCCGGCGACAAGCTTATACAGGTTGGCGATTCTGTTGTATGCGGCAGCGACGAAAAAACAAAGCGTATATCCCAGCTGCTGCGCGGCAAAAAAGGTACCCGCGTGGTTACCCATTTCTTGCGCGATGGCGAAGGGCCTCATATTTTCGAGATGGACCGCGATAAAATTCCGGTGTATACCGTTCCGTCATGGTACATGGTTACCGACGATATAGGTTATGTAAAAATTATTCGTTTCGGTGCCGAAACCGGTAAAGACGTTAAAGATGCCCTGAAAAAACTGAAAAAACAGGGCATGAAAAAACTGATTGTAGATCTGCAGGACAACTCGGGCGGATACCTGAACACAGCCGTGGAACTGTGTGATGAATTCCTGAGCAAGAACCAGCTCATTGTTTTTACCGAAGGCAAGAACAGTCCGCGTAAAGATTTCTTTGCCAAAGACGGCGGTATGTTTGAGGATGGAGAACTGGTTGTGCTGGTAAACGAAAACTCCGCATCGGCCAGCGAAATACTTTCGGGAGCCATGCAGGATCACGACCGTGGCGTACTTATAGGCCGCCGTACCTATGGCAAGGGACTTGTACAAAATACCTTCTACTTCAGCGATGGTTCGGCTATACGCCTTACTACGGCCCGCTATTTTACACCCAGTGGCCGCTGTATACAAAAACCCTACGACGAGGGTACCGAAAAATACTTCGAATCGCTGCGTAACCGTATGGACAGTGGCGAACTTACCAGTGCCGACAGCATAAAAATGGCAAAGGAGCTGCAGTACAATACCGGCAACAAACGCCCCGTATATGCTGCCGGAGGCGTTATGCCCGATATTTTTGTGGCCAGAGATACATTGCTCGATAAAGACAGTACCCTGCTTGCCCTGAACCGCAAGAATATATTATACCGCCACTGCGTGCAGTATACCAATGCGCACCGGAAAGAAATTCTGAAAAGTTACGACAACGACTTTAAACGTTTCCGCGAAGAATACACCCTGCCCGAAGGATATGTGCCCAGCCTGGAATTTTTTGCCACTAAACTGAATGTCCCCTTTGTATACAACGAACTTAATACATTGCAGCGCTCCTATGTAACCCGCTTTACCAAAGCGCATATGGCCCGCATGCTCTGGGATAATAACGAATACCAGCAATGCCTGAACGAAAACGACGATATGCTAAAAAAAGCGATAGAATTATTAACTTTGAACAAAACAGCAGTTATATTGGAAAATAAACAATAGCAATGAAAAAAAGATTAATAGTCCCAGGATTTTTTATGATGATGCTTGCTATAGCATCATGCGGAAATAAAACAACAGAAAAGACCGATACTGCACAGAATAATGCAGTAGCCACAAACCCGGCATCGCAACCGGCAACGGATATGAGCAATGCGCCTTTTCCGCCTAAAGAAGGTACGGCTCCGGCACAACCTTCTGCACCTGCCACCCGCATCGAGTTCAGCAAAATGGAACACAACTTTGGCAAGGTAAAGCAGGACAGCGAGAACACCTACGAGTTCAGCTTTAAAAACACCGGCGAAAATCCGCTTATTATAACCTCTGCCAAAGGTTCCTGCGGTTGTACGGTACCCGAGTATCCTACCGAGCCTGTTCAGCCGGGCGGTACAGGTAAGATCAAGGTAAAATATTCGCCCGGGCAGCAAAGCGGCGACCAGGAAAAAACGGTTACAATAGAAGCCAATACCGATCCGGTACAAACCATTTTAAAAATAAAGGCTAAAGTAGGCTAAGGCCTTCTTTTACCTGTAAAATAAACAAAAGCCATTGCTCTCTTTGCAGTGGCTTTTTATATTTGCAGCCATACGCTTAACAACAAATACCCTTCTCATGAACAAACTCTTTAAACCGGCCCTTTTTATAGTACCACTGCTGCTGAGTGCCTGCTGGTCGAACGATACCATCGAAAGCAAACATGTAACCGACACCGAAATTTTTCATGTACTAAGCATTAACGAGCAGGCCGGCTCTACGGCATCGGCAAGAGCTGTATACCGTGTAGGAGGCCCCACAGGTACTACAGTACTGCTGAGCGAACCCGGACAGATAAAAGTAAACGGCGTAAGGCTGGGTTATTCCAGTATGCTTTTCGGTGGCGCACAATATACCGGCGAGCTCCCGCCTGTACAAACCGGCTACACCTTTGTACTGACAGAATACAGCGGCAAACAGCGCAACTGGCGCATACCGTGCATAGCTGTTGCCCCGCAGTACGATACCCTGCACATATCCCTTTCGCGCGGAGGCAATATACCCCTGTTAGCCAGCGACGCAAAACGAAATGAAGAAGTAGATATTATCATAAGCCAGCACGACACCTCCACGGGGCTTAGCTCCGGAACCGGGCTCGTACAGCTCCGCGCCGCCGATCTGGCTGCATTTCGTCCCGGCAGGGCCAAAATACAGTTCTCGCGCTCGCGCTCCGGTAAAGTATCTTACAAAGACCATATAGGCGGCAGCTGGCACAGCAGCTATACCAGTAAGTACTATCCGCTTACCTTTGTGCCCTGAAATACACAGCCGGTACATTCAGTACATAAGCCAAACAGCCTATTTTTAACACTTTATAACATTACTTAGCCTTTTCAGGCCGACAGCTCCTCTCACATCCTATGCATTTTAACAACATATTAAAAATGTTGATTATAAGTTATTTAATAACAAAAAGCAGGATAATTTTGTTTTTTTAGACGTACGCAAAATAAAGGAGAAACATTTTTTAACATTTACTTGTACTTTTGAGCGCAGTTTTACCAGAAAGCATTATTGCTTATCCGTATTTACAAGGGTACATTGCTTCACACGCAAACAATAACTATACAACGCAACTATTGCCCGCAATGTACCTGAAAGAGAGTAGTGAAAACTACTCTCTTTTTTGTTTTAAAAACCGGGTAGATACTGCGAACTCAGAGTCCGTCCAGAAACTTCATGTAGCGCAGGTAATGTCCTTCGCTGTCGGGTTTACCGGAAATAAAATACTCTACACTACCTTTTTCGGCAGTGCTGTTCAGTTCGATCTTTGTAAGCAGGTGTTTAACGGTACCTTCGTTCCCGTCCAGTACCTGTACACCGGCAGGAAGTAATGCTTCTATCTGCCGGCGGAAGTAAATAAAATGTGTACATCCCAGTACCAGTGCATCGTAGCGGTTCCAGTCCACAGAATGTATCTTCTCGCGCAGGTATTGTTCTGCTTCAGCGGTATTAAATTCGAAGCGCTCGGCATACATTACCAGGTTCTGCAGCGACAGAAAGTCGACCCGGTCGTATACATTAAGTCCCACAACCAGGTTCTTTAGTTTTTCTTCTTTCAGGGTGCGGTCGGTGGCGGTAACCAGTATACGCTTATCGCTGCTGTTCTTTACCGCCAGTTTCACCGCCGGCTCCATACCAAGTATAGGAAATGTATAGGTGTTTCGCAGATCGGCCACGGCCACACTGGTAGCGGTATTACAGGCCAGTACAACAGCCTTGAGGTCGTAACCGGCAAGCAGTTCCATAGCATTAAAAACAAGGCTGCATATTTCCTGTTTGGGCTTTATACCATAAGGTGCATTCTCCGAATCGCCATAATAAATAAAATGTTCATGAGGCAAGCGTTTCACCGCCTCGTGGAGTGCCGTAAGGCCTCCTACTCCCGAATCGAAAAAAGCAATTTTCTTCATGCCGATACTTTGGCAAAAGTAATTAAAAATCGACCGTGTAGAGTTTTTCGAAGCGGCGGTCAGAAACAGCTGCAGGCAGCATACGCATAAAAGTATTGCGCAAAGCGATAAGCAGCGGGTTCTGTAACTGTGCAATACTACCTATACGCCTCGAATTATTAATAATAAAACGGGTACGTTTTAAACGTCGTTTTTCGAAACGTATAAAGGCATCTGCTCCTGCTCCCCTGCTCCATTCCTCTGCCAGTATCAGCGCATCTTCTATAGCCTGGCAGGCACCCTGCCCCAGGTTGGGAGTGGTAGCATGAGCCGCATCGCCAATAAATACCATATTGCCGTATGCATAATGCCTTACCGGTTCCAGGTCGCATATGTCGCTCCATATCAGTTTATCGCCGGGAGTACAGGCAAGCAGCTGCGGAACCGGACTGTGGTAAGAACCGAAATGCCGCTGCAGGTCCTGTATGGTGTATGCTTTATACCGCGCACTGTTGCGGGGAGCATTGATGCAGGCATACCAGTACAGCTCTCCTTTAAGCGGAGTAACCCCAAAACGCCCGGCCGGACCCCAGGTTTCAAAACCATGCTCCGGTTCTATACCACTCTCCGGGATAAGTGCCCGCCAGCAGGTGTAGCCTGAGTAACGCGGCTCTGAACCCGGTATAAGTTTACGGCGCAGCAGCGAATGGATACCATCTGCCACCACCAGGTACCGGGTTTGCCAGCTGCTACCATCTTCGAAAAAAAGTGTAATGCTTTCCTTATGCGGGTGTATACCGGTTACTTTTTTCCCGCAATGCAGGGTACCTGGGTCCAGTTGCGACTGCAGGTATGTATGCAGCGATGCGCGATGTATAGCAAAATTATCCAGGCCATATTTTGCACTCAGCCGCCTGCTGTCGGTATAGGTAAGCTGCCGCCCCTTATGGTTGCGGATCGAGAATGCAGGCAGTATACGCCCCAGTTCTATAATATCCTGCTCTATACCCAGTACACGGAATGCTTTTATGGCGTTGGCACCCAGTCCTATTCCCGCCCCTATTTCGCGCAGCTGGGGAGCCGCCTCAAATACAAGGGTTTCTATACCTTTTTTACGGAAAGCAATAGCCGCTGTAAGGCCCGCTATTCCTCCCCCGATAATACATATCTGTATAGCCATAGAACCAAAAACTGCCTGTTATAAACCAGTGCTGCAAAGGTAGGCATAATATAGCCGCCCCTGCACAATACCCGCAGGAACACCCGGGCAGATCAATGCTGATAGCACTGCTCTTCCAGGCGACTGCCCGCTCCGCTCTGCCATTCGCTTTTAAGCATACTCAGCACTGCCGAGTCGCAACGGGTGCCATCGGGCATACACATATGGCTGCGCAGGATACCTTCCTGCACAAAGCCTGTTTTTTTCATAGCGGCTATACTGCGCAGGTTCCGAACGTCGGCCATCAGCTCTACCCTGAGAGCGCCAAGCTCTTCAAAAGCAAAACGCAGCAGCAGGTATTTGCAGTGTGTATTGAGGCCTGTACCCTGATAGGCCTTTCCATACCAGGTATATCCCAGCAGCAGGGTATGATGTTCGGGATGTATATCGTAAAAACGTGTACTGCCAGCCAGGGTTCCGCTGCGCTTGTCTGTTACGGCAAAAGCATACTGGGTTTGCGAAGCTCTTGCCAGAAGTGCGTCGGACAGGTATTGTTCCATTGCAGTGCTGCCTGCTGCCGAACGGGGCGAATACTGCCACAGATCCGGTTCATTCAGTGCAAAGGATAACATCCCTGCCAGGTGCTGCTGCCGGAGCGGTTCCAGCCGCACCCGTTCATCTTCGAGAATATAGTCTGCCAAAAAATCGATGTGCATACCTGCAAAATAAAAAAGACCGTTCCTGAAAAGAAACGGTCTATCAAAAAATTTGTAAGAAGTATATTATTTCTTACCCATTCCGTAACGGTTCTTGAATTTATCGATACGACCAGCGGTATCAACAAGTTTCATTTTACCTGTATAGAAAGGGTGAGATGTACTTGAAATCTCGAGTTTATAGAGCGGGTATTCGTTACCATCTTCCCAAACAATAGTTTCTCTTGTGTTCACGCATGACTTGGTGAGGAACATGTACTCGTTAGACATGTCTTTGAACACAACGGGACGGTAACTTTCCGGATGAATATCTTTTTTCATTTCCTGCTTATTTTTTGGGACTGCAAATTTAAGACAAAATATTTTACCGCAAAATTTTACTGCAAAATATTTTACGATTTAACGAATACGAAAACCCGCCGCTACACTCTCAGGCATACGAAAGTGCGAAGCAGGTGCTTTGTCGTACACCAGCAAATATACGTTATGCAGTACCATATAATCAAGCCCTGGATTCTCTGCCTCGGGAAAAAAGCTGTCGCTGCGGCGGTAATTCTTGCGTGATGCCAGCCAGCGGTTGCTTGCATTCCAGGTACCTTCCGTATTTTTAGCAGGCCCCTGTGGCGGAGCTTCTGCCAGCAGTTTTTTCACTCGTTGTGCAAAAGCCTTAGAACCCGGTTGTCCGTTACGGTACAGCAAACTGTGCACCAGCGGAAAAACGGGTTTATCCCACAGCTTGTCGTACAGGTGCAGTACTTCGGCTGTACGGCACTTACCGCCCCAGGCATTACCTTCTGTGGCCAGCAGCATTACCATAGTACGGTTAAAAAACACAGGTATAAGTCCGGTTTGGGTCAGCGGCCAGGCAAAGGCCGAAACAGCGGCCGGTTTTTCCACACCTTCGGGCGGTAGCCCACCGTTCAGAAAGCAAGCCACTTTATACAACGGTCCCGAAAAAATGCGGGCATCCGGCCCCCGGTACAATGGTTTCCCGCTAACCGGGTTTTGTATATGCCAGTTGTTCTGCGACATAAAGCGCAATATACGCAACCCCATCTCCGACGCTCTGGGCCCGGGATGGTAACCTTCGTGCTGTACTTCGGGCGGCAGCAGGGCATAGGTAAGACAAAGGCCCTGCAACAGGTGAATTACCTGATCCTGGCTCATTTCGTTATCGCTCATAGGGCGTTCGGGCGTTTGCTGCCCCAGCAGGTAATCGCTCAGCACCAGATCCGTGCCCGGGAAAAAGCGTACGTACGAGCTATCGATATCGTCACGTACAAAAAAACCGTTCAGTGCAGGTTGTCCGTACTGCCCGGAGCTGTCGGCATAAAGAGTTTCTGCCAGCAGATCGAGCCGTTCTACTGCCTGCAGCGCAAAGCAAAGCTCCTGCAGGGTAATATGCGCCGGGGCTCCTGAACGTTTAAGCAGGGCATACTCTGTGGCCAGTGCCGAAATGTACCATCCGTGATAGGTAATTACATCGCCAAAGTACAGGGCTTTACGGCCATCCTTAAGCCGTACCGACTGTGCCACACATATACTGCGTCCGGGTCCGCTGCCGGTTACCACAAACTTATCCCAGAGCCGCGCACGGTAGTTCCAGTACGTATCGGTTATGCCCTGTGCCTGCAGCATAAGGGTACATGCCATGCCAAGGCCTGCGCTCAGGAATAAATTACGCATGTAAGTCCGGGATTCATAGGATCGCAGAGCTCCGTAAGCATTTCAAAAGGCCGGTCGCCCAGCATGCCCAGGTTTTCGAAAACCGACTGCCTGCGTTCCTGAAATACCCCTGCCGGGAATATTTCTTCGCGTATGCGTTCCGTTTTCTTAAGTTCGCTTGCATGTTTCAGCGCCAGATCTTTCATGGTACGCTGATACAGGCGGTCGAGTATTTTTTCTGTTTTCTTTTCGGCAGCGCCTATATAACGGGCCGAACTATTCCCCTGCTGACCATAATACGCGATCGCTTTCTGCATTTCTGCATGCACGGCATTCTTCCATTCAGCGGCAAAAAGCAGGTCTTTCTCATTCTTAAGTACAAAACCTTTCTTCAGTTCGGGCAGAGGTTTCCAGAAATCGGGAAGTGCAAGACCCTGCTTTTCTATCTGCTGCACCGATTTTCCGCTCAGGAACAGGAAATTATCGCGCGCTACCAGCACCGGGAAAGGAATTCCGGCGGCACGGAACATGCCGGGCAGCTGCAGCCAGTAGCGCAGTTCGGCAGGACCGCCCACATAGGCTATATTCGGCAATATACATTCCTGGTAAAGAGGCCGTAATACCACGTTTGGACTAAAACGCTCCGGGTATTGCTGCAGTTCGGCAAACAACGCCTCTGAGCTAATATGCATGTTTCCAGCCAGGTAATTTCCGTCTGCCTGCTTTTCGATACGTTCGCGGCTTTCGTCTTTCAGGTAAAAAAGGTTTATTTCCCGGGCATGTATCTGAGGCTCTGCATCCAATGTCTGCAGAACGGCATTGGTTTCGTTCACCTTTTCCTGCGCAAAACCGTTCAGCTCCTTTTCCATAATGGGTGCAAAAAGCTGTTTCAGTTCAGGATTATCCGCATCCAGGCATAGCAGCCCCGAATCGCCAAACCATTTGTGCACCATACGGCGCACGGCTTCCGAAAGGGTTCCCGACCCGGCATACGCTTTTTTTACATCCGCAAATAAAGACGACACCTGTAAACCCGGAACCCCGGCAAGGGCCTGTTCCAGTGCACTCAAAGCCTCCGCCGCAGGAAAACGCCCCACAGCTCCCTTATGTGTACTGCTGTACGCAAACTTTTCGGCTCCTACAAAAAAATGATTAATCTCCTCAAAATCATGATCTTCTGATGCTGCCCAGTATACCGGGATAAAGGTTTTACCCGGAAACTGCTGCGCTAACTGCTGAGCCAGGCGTATCACCGATGCAATTTTAATTACAAAATACAGAGGCCCACCTGCCAGGCAAAGCTGATGACCTGTGGTAACCGTAAAGGTATCCGGCTGCAGAAGTGCCTGTATCGATGCCTTTACCGCTTTATTCGCCGGCAGTACCGCATATTGCGCACTCAGCACCTTATGCAGCACACTGCGGTGTTTATCCGGAAAGGTTTTTTGAGTAATGGCCGCTTCGAAACCCTCGAATGTAACAGGATGCGCTCCCAGCTTAAGAAAGGGAGATGCTGGATGATACAGGGAAACCACTTCCCGTGGCAGCAGATTAATTTGATCGGGCTTAAAAAATTCCGTTCGGATCATTGCCCAAAAATAGCGGAAAATTCTGAGGGAAGATGTAAAAAGAGAACAGACCGTTCCTATGAAAGAACGGCCTGTATCACCTGTAACCCCTATTTACTCTCTATAGCTGTACCGGTGTTGCAAAACACCTGAATAATTATCTTGTCAGCACCCAAAACTTGTTTATGCAACCATTATGAAAAAACGCTCAGCTGTTCAGGTTATCAAAAACGCGGTACAGGGTACGTTTTAATATCAGCAGATCCTCTTCGGGGATGCCTTCTGTTGCACGTTCAATGGTATGTTTTACTCTCTCGGCAGCCATAACTTCCAGTTCGCGACCCTTTTTTGTAAGAAATATACGGTTTATGCGACGGTCGCTCTCCTCTACTTTGCGGCGGAGCAGGTCTTTCTTTTCCAGGTTATCGATAAGGCGTGTAACAGCCGGTTTATCGCGATAGGTACGCAAGGCCAGCTCCTGCTGGGTTAGCCCGTCGCCCTTCCATAACTCCGCAAGTATAGTCCACTGCTCCTGCGAAATATCCAGACCTTCCTGCTTAAAACTGCGATGCAGCGTACGTGCCAGAGCTACAAATGTGCGGCCTGTAAGCAGGTATATAAGATCCTGATGCGTTATCGGTAAGCGGTTTTGCATGCACAAATATAGGTATACCTGCGAAAATTAGTTGCAAATGCAACCATTTTAACGACTTTTTAACCAGCCAAATACCTTTTTATAAGTCTGCAAAAAGGGCCTCCATTCCTGGCTTCCACAGGGGCAGCTGCATACCGATCTGAGGCAGCAACTGCTCCCAGTATACGGGGAAGGGCACCTGTACCTGTATTTCTGCTCCGCTGTGCGGATGTTTTATGCGCAGGTACCAGGCATGCAGCAGCATATTCTGCAATCCGTAATGTTCGCGGAACATTTTGTTATGCTTACATTCGCCATGCTTCAGATCGCCTATAATATAATGCCGGGCATGAGCCATATGCCGCCTTATCTGGTGCAGACGGCCCGTAAGCGGTTTCACCAGGGCCAGACTGTATCGGCTTTGGGGGTAACGGCTTACGTACACCGGAATTTCAGTCTGTTGCAGGCAGGCATACAGGGTGTGTGCATCCTGAATGCTGCCGTTTTCTTTAAGCAGTTCTTTATCAATACGGCCTTTTTGAGGCAGGTAGCCACGCACCAGGCATACATAATACTTTTGTGTTTCGGGTTTGCGTATCTCTTCCTGCAACAGGGGATCTGTTTCCTTATCCAGGGCCAGGGCCAGTACACCCGATGTTTTACGGTCGAGCCGGTGGGCAGGATACACCCGGCAGCCCAGCTGATCGCGCAGCTGCTGTACCACAAAATGTTCGGTTTCCTGGGCAATACGGGTACGGTGTACCAGCAAACCGGCTGGTTTGTTAATAATAACGATATGCTCGTCGCGGTAAAGGATTTCCAGCGGATCCAACTCAGTGTACTTTTACTCCGGCTGCCAGTGTTCTGGTTTTGCTGCGGAGTGCATTCATATCTGTGTTCAGCCCGTCATAAGCCAGCACCACACCCATGCGGCGGTACGGGCGCGTAAGGGGTTTACCAAACAGGCGTATATCGGTACGTATCGTTTCCAGTACGGCCTCTACCCCGCTGAATTCCGGAAAACGGGTTCCCCCGTCTGCAGCCAGTATTACGGCACTTACTCCGCTCTGCAGAAGTTCTATCTGCGGAACCGGCAGCCCCAGCAGGGCCCGGGCATGCAGTTCAAATTCGTTCAGGTTTTGGGTACCGGCCAGGGTTACCATACCGGTATCGTGTGGCCGGGGCGATAATTCGGAGAAATACACTCCTTTTTCGCCAAGGAAAAATTCCACACCCCATATACCACTTCCGGTAAGGGCTTTAGTTACCTTTGCGGCCATCTCCTGCGCTTCTTTCAGCAGTTCGGGTGCTATGGCACAGGGTTGCCAGCTTTCCTGGTAATCGCCGCGTTCCTGTACATGCCCTATGGGAGCACAAAACAGGGTTTCCCCGTTTTTCTGCGTGAGTGTAAGCAGGGTTATTTCGGTATCGAATTTTATAAACTCTTCCACAATCACCTCCGCAATATCGCCGCGTTTGGCTTCCATGGCATAATTCCAGGCTTTCTCTACATCGGCCTCCGTACGCACTACACTCTGGCCTTTGCCGCTGCTGCTCATAAGAGGTTTTACCACACAGGGGAAGCCCAGTTTTTTCACCGCTGTCTGAAACGCCTCCAGGGTAGTGGCATAATAATATTCTGCAGTACGTAAACCCAGTTCCTTTGCAGCCAGATCGCGTATAAGCCTGCGGTTCATGGTAAAATTGGCAGCGCGGGCGCTGGGCACCACCTGTATACCCTGTGCTTCAAAATCGTAGAAACACTCGGTACGTATAGCTTCTACCTCAGGAACCACAATATCCGGGCGGTGCTTTTCTACAACCGCATTCAGTGCATTGGCATCGAGCATGTTTATTACTTCCGATTCATGGGCTACCTGCATAGCCGGCGCATGTGCATAGTTATCCACTGCAATTACATACTGTCCCAGGCGCTGCAGGGCTATTACCACTTCTTTTCCCAGTTCGCCGCTACCCAGCAGCATAATCTTCTTTCTCATATTTTTCGGCTAAGAGATTTTTAATTTCACAAAATACGGCCTGTGCATCTACTGTTGCTATGCAGATGCATTGCTGCGGGTTCCGGCTGCATCTGCCGCAGGCCTTACCGGCAGAGAGTGCCCTGGAAAACGGGCCTGCCGGTCCCCAGCGGCGGGCAAATACAGGGCGCATGGGCGAATAAATGCCAATGGCTACTTTACCCATAGCAGCAGCTATATGTAAGGGACCGGTACTGCTGGCCACCAGTATATCGCTTTGCTGCAACCTGTGTATAAAGCCTCCCAGACTGTATTGCCCGCATATATTGTGCACCTGTAGCTTTTCGTCAGAAAGCCAGGTATTTACTTTTTCTTTTTCGCCAACGGCACCGCTTACACTTATATCAAAATTACGGGGCCGGAGCAGTCGTACCAGTTCGGCATAACGCTGCAGGGGCCATTCGGGAGCGCTTCCACCCGAAAAGGGATGAATTACTACCCGCGGGGCAGCACGTTGCACCGGCACGGCAGGCAGGTTCAGCAGCTTCATATGCCGTATATCGCTTAGCCCGGGTAAAGTTCCGGTATCGAATACACGCAGCAGCTGCAGGTTTAGCTCGGCCTCGTGCAGTTGCGAGCGTTTACGGCTGAGCAGAATACTGTGTGTAAAGCTGGGCCACAGACGCAGCTTGTTACGTATACCTACACGTATGGGAATACGCAGTGCAGCCGCCTTACGGGCTACGCGGGCATCGGGGTACAGGTGTACAATGGCATCGTAACCGGGGTTTTCGGAGCTGTGCAGAAAGTCTTCGCGGTCTTCGAAACGGTCAATATAACCGCAGTGTTCTATAAGTTCGCGGGTATAGGCTGTGCCCAGGAACCCGATAAAGATTCCGGGTTTTATGCTTTTAAGGAATGCCGCTACCGGGAAGCACAGCAACACATCGCCTATACGGTCGGTTCTACTGAGCAATATGCGGTCGGGCAGTTTCATTGCGCTTTTTTCTGTCGGTTATACTGATGTATTTTAGCGTATTTGGCAAAAGAAGACCAGGCCGAAAAACTGCATACCAGCAGGCCGGTATACCCATCCAGGAAACCCAGTTTTATAAAGTAGGAATGTACAAATTTCCAGAGCCCGCCAAAAACCACCTTAAATACCGAACAGTCTTTACCTGCGCGTACGGAAGCCTGCGCAGCGATTTCGCTGAACTTTTCGATCTGTTTCAGGTGTTCGGAAATAGTATAGTAACTGTAGTGCAGCAGGTCGCCTTTCAGTTTTCCGTAAGTAGTGCCGGGCGCATCCAGTTCCCACTTATCGTGCGGATTTTGTCCGCCCCAGCAGCCTTTATCCCGGTTCCAGAGCCGCGCCTTGCGGTCGGGATACCAGCCGGAATGCCGCACCCACTTACCGCAGTAATTTGTGAGACGGTTCATTTTATAGGCATCGAAGCCCGGGTTAGATAAGGCCTGCCGAATAGATTGCTCCAGTTCCGGGGTAAGAGCCTCGTCGGCATCGAGCGAAAGTACCCAGTTATAGCTTGCCTGTGAGGCTGCGAAATTTTTCTGTTCTATATGTCCCAGAAAAGGCTGTACAATAATACGGGCCCCAAAGCTGCCGGCAATTTCGGTGGTACGGTCGGCAGAGCCACTGTCCACTACCAGTATCTCATCGGCCAGCGGCTGCACAGATGCGAGGCAACGGGCAAGATTCCGTTCTTCGTTCAGTGTAATAATCACCACCGATAACTTTTCCATCAGACTTTATTAACCGGAATACGGGTTTTACTTCGTTTCTTTGCACGAAGATATAAATACCTGAAGAGTTATGCCGGATGACTATTTAAAATTTGCGATCTATTGCTTTACCACATTCATTACCATCATAAACCCGCTGAGTATAATGCCGGTGTATCTTACCATGACATCGGGCCTTACCCCGCAGGCAGCCCGCTCAACGGCTATACGGGCAGTAATTACGGCTTTTATTACCATGATTACGTTTGCTTTTATAGGCGAGGCTCTGTTCAGTTTTTTCCAGATCACTACCAACGGGCTTAAAGTAGCCGGGGGGATCATATTCCTGTTTATGGGTATGGATATGCTGCAGGCACGGCTACCCAAAATACGTGTAAAGAAAAAAGAGGTAAAGGCCTATGTTACCGACATTTCCATTACGCCGCTGGGTATTCCCATGATCTGTGGCCCAGGCGCCATCACCAATTCCATTATACTCATGGATAATGCCGGAGGCTGGGGCCAGAAGGCTATACTGCTTTCCGTAATGCTGGTAATATGCCTCATAACCCTTATTGTACTTATATCCAGCAGGCGTATACTGCGTGTGATAGGCGAAACCGGAAATACCGTTATGATGCGTATTATGGGGCTTATTGTAATGGTGGTGGCCGTGGAACTCTTTTTCTCCGGTCTTAAACCCATTATCCGCGATATCTGGAACATTCAATAAAATGCCTATGCTTTTCGATCCGCTGAACGACAAAAACTACGAGGGACCGGTATGGCAATCTGCCGAAGGGAACCTGTTGCAGGTGCGCAATACGATACATTTCGACCCGGCACTTATTAAGCCCCATATGCCCGGACAGTGGCGTTACAGGGCTTTTATGCCCCTGGCCGAACATGCCGCCCCCGTGAGCCTGGGCGAAGGCTATACGCCTGTAGTACCCCTGCCCTTTCCGGAGAAAAAACTGTATGCCAAACTGGAACTGTTGTATCCTACCGGCAGCTACAAAGACCGCGGAGCTACCTTTTTGCTCAGTAAGATTAAAGAACTGGGTATTACAGAAATTGTAGAAGACAGCAGCGGAAATGCCGGCTGTGCCATTGCCGCCTATGCCGCCCTGGCCGGGATACGCTGCCATATTGTGGTACCCCAGAGTACCTCGCCCGCCAAAATACGGCAGATAGCAGCCTATGGTGCAAAAGTACATACCGTGCCGGGTAACCGTACCGATGCCACGGAATATGCCCTGCGTATGACCCGCGATATGTATTTTGCCAGCCACTGCTATAACCCCTGGTTTTTTCAGGGTACCATGACTTTTGCCTTTGAAGTATGGGAGCAGCAGGCTCTGCCCGAAGAAATTATATTCCCCACCGGTAACGGTACACTTCTGTTAGGCACCTGGCTGGGGTTTTGCAAGCTGAAAGAAGCAGGCCTTATTGAACGCATTCCCGCATTGTCGGCTGCCCAGGCCGATATGTGTGCTCCGCTTTTCCATGCATGGAAAGAAATTGAATTCCCCGGCGGTAAACCCACCCTGGCCGAGGGCATTACGGTACAGCAGCCGGTACGTAAACAGGAAATACTGGATGCTGTGCGCAACAGCGGAGGAACCATTTACACGGTAACCGAAGAAGAAATTATGCAGGCTCACCAGGCCCTGGCACACAATGGCATTTATGCTGAATATACTTCCGGTGTGGCTCATGCCGCCGTTAAGCAGAGTAAATTCAATCACATACTGATGCCGGTAACGGGCAGCGGACTTAAGAACCGGGGGTAAATTGTCTAAAAATCTAAACCTGAACTCTTCTGCTTTTTCTCGCTAATAAGCCGGGAATAACATCATCGTCAGGGGTCATTCCAACAATAACTGCATGCGAAGGATTCGGCCCTCCCTCCCCATCAACCGGATCGTGATACGTATTAAGCCCTACTGCTCTCACAGAAATATTAGAGATTTCAAAAAGAAAAAACTTTGACGGATCTTTGACGGCTTTTTCAGCTGTTATCATTGACTTAACATTCACAGAAAGCCTGCCTTCATCTTTCGGTCTTAGTTTAAAGACTCTGGAGGTAGCCGTTCCGTCAGGGTTCATAAATTTTCTTTCCGGCAGATAACTTCGTCTGTACAAATATTCATTATCTGCAACAGGTTTCCGGCTCTCTTCCATCTTATTACTTATTGAGCCATTGTAATATTTCGGCTATTTTTCCCACTTTAAACTCTTGTTGCTTTGGCTTTTCCATATCAGAGAAGAATACAGCAACTGCTCTATCGGGGTACAATATAATCTCTACAGACTTTGTTTTCGTCTTATCTCGTAAATCAAGCATTATTTCACCAGAAGGGCCTGGAGCAGCATGGTATATGGATTGTCCGCGTCGTTCCAGCAATTCTGTAAGATATCTTGCATGCTTAATAATTTCTGATGTAGGGGCCAATGCATTATCCTGATCCCAGTTATCCTGCAATGCCGCATACTCAGTAAGCAAATCCATTATTCTTGTGTTTAACGCAAATGGCGTTGCAATACCTGATTTAACAATAATACCGGAATCATCGAAATTCTTACCCTCTGTATATGGTTTATAAATACATAAAGAGGGCTTACTTACCGGAGCAGATGAATGTGTAGTATAACTATTGATCGAGACTGCCATAAAAATCAGGAGTTAGTATTTGTTTAAATATTTTAGATGTTGCAGCATGCGCAGAATCAAGCCATTCTATAATTTCGTCTTTTGTAAAAAAATCTTTTTCTTTCTTAATCGTCGTATCTAATACAACGGCAGCTCCCTCTGTCTGATTATTTACACCATTAGCTACCGTTACTTGCATTTCAGAGGCATCGTCCAGCAAAAAACTTTGTAACAGGTTAATTCCATTAAGTTTCCCAGGCAAATCATACTCATTATGCACTCTTGCACGGAAATTAGAATTTATAAACTCCTGAGGAGTACTATAATTCGTATTTACATCCCAGGCATCCACATATTTTAATTGTACCATATTAAATTTCAAAGGTTCGTCATAAGCCTCACATAATAAACCAATAACCTCAACCACCATAGGTCTGTATGTCTTTTCCCACTCGTATCCGTTTTCAATTTCATTAATGGCAAGCATTCCCTGGCCATGTTGCACAAGCGGCCATTCAAATTCACCTTTCCAGTATTGAAATTGCGGCACTCCAAATACCATCACTGGCATACCATCAGGTATTATCTTTTTCCGCAAGGGGAACTTTGCTTTCAGTTTATCATACAAACGTCCATGAGCCAAGTCAAATCCATTGTCATACAGTCCATTTGCATTTCGTTCACCTTCCCAGCGAAGCTCAAATATAACTTCCTGTAATGGTGCATTTTTCAACTTTGTGCTACTCATACGAAAGCATTACTATTACTATAGCGTAAATAAGACCACAAATGTATCATTTAATACATGCAATATACGGCTTATTGCGCAAAGTCGCAAGCAAAGAAACATTAAAAGGCATCCCATATGGAATGCCCCTTGAAAACTTGTATGTACCGGTTAAATTTTTCTATTGCTTACGCATTTCTGAATACAATTTCGCCATCGAACTGGTCTACCACAATAGGCTGTTCCTTACTTACCTTACCGGCCAGGATCATTTTGCTGAGTTCATTCAGCACCCGTTTCTGCAGTACGCGTTTCAGCGGACGGGCCCCGAAGGTAGGATCGTAACCCAGCTGCGAAAGCCATTCTACCGCTTCTTCGGAATAACTGAGCTGTACCCCGCTGTTTTTCAGCAGCTGGTCGCTGATGCCGTGTAACTGTATACGTACAATCTCTTTCACATCTTTCCGCGAAAGCGGTGTGAACATGATCGTTTCATCGATACGGTTCAGGAATTCGGGCCGTAAGGTTTTACGTAACAGCTCAAACACTTCGCTGCGGGTACGTGCCAGTATACTTTCTTCATCTTCCACGTTCAGGTTGCTCAGGTTTTCCTGTATAATATGCGAACCTAAATTGCTGGTAAGAATAATAATGGTGTTCTTGAAATTGGCTACCCGGCCTTTATTGTCGGTAAGGCGGCCATCGTCGAGCACCTGCAGCAGTATGTTAAACACATCGGGGTGTGCTTTTTCAATCTCGTCGAGCAGTACCACACTGTAGGGCTTACGGCGTACGGCTTCGGTAAGCTGTCCGCCCTCATCGTATCCTACATATCCCGGAGGCGCTCCCACCAGGCGCGACACGCTGTGTTTTTCCTGGTATTCGCTCATGTCGATGCGTGTAAGGGCATCTTCGTTATCGAAAAGATATTCTGCCAGAGCTTTGGCCAGTTCGGTTTTACCCACACCTGTAGTTCCCAGGAAAATAAAGGAACCGATGGGGCGTTTGGGGTCCTGCAGTCCGGCCCGGTTACGGCGTACCGCATCGGCAACGGCTTCTATGGCCTCGTTCTGACCTACCACACGTTTGTGCAGTTCGTCTTCGAGGTTCAGCAGTTTTTCACGCTCGGTCTGCAGCATTTTGCTCACGGGAATCCCCGTCCAGCGCGATACGATGTCGGCAATATCCTCGGCATCCACCTCTTCCTTGATTAGGGATTTGGAGTCCGACTGCATTTCCTGCAGCTCTTTCTGGGCTGCGCTCAGCTGTTCATTGGCTTCGCGCATACGGCCGTACTGTATCTCGGCTACTTTGCCAAAATCGCCTTCACGGCTGGCCTGTTCGGCCTGTAATTTCAGGTTCTCGATCTCCAGTTTGGTCTTCTGGATGCGGTCTACCATTTCTTTTTCGGCCGACCAGCGGGAGTTAATAGCATTGCGTTTTTCCTGCAGATCGGCAATCTCGCGGGACAGGCGATCTGTTTTTTCGGTATCGCCTTCGCGTTTAATGGCTTCCCGTTCAATTTCGAGCCGGAACAGTTCGCGTTCGATGGCATCGAGTTCTTCGGGCTTGGAGTTAATTTCTATACGCAGTTTGGCGCAGGCTTCATCCATAAGGTCTATGGCCTTATCGGGCAGGTAGCGGTCGGTAATGTAGCGTTGCGAAAGCTCTACGGCAGCCACTACAGCCTCGTCTTTAATACGTACTTTATGGTGTGTTTCGTACTTTTCCTTTATACCCCGCAGTATAGAAATGGCATCCTCGGCGTCGGGCTCGTCTACCAACACTTTCTGAAAGCGGCGTTCGAGCGCTTTATCACTTTCAAAATACTTCTGGTATTCGTCCAGCGTGGTAGCACCAATGGCACGCAGCTCGCCGCGGGCCAGGGCCGGTTTAAGTATATTGGCCGCGTCCATGGCCCCCTGTCCGCCGCCGGCACCTACCAGGGTATGTATTTCGTCGATAAACAGGATAATTTCACCGTTCGACTGCTGTACTTCTTTTACTACCGCTTTCAGCCGTTCTTCGAACTCTCCTTTATACTTGGCACCGGCTATAAGGGCTCCCATATCCAGGGAATACACCACTTTGGTACGCAGGTTTTCGGGCACGTCGGCATTTACGATGCGGTGTGCCAGGCCTTCAGCTATAGCAGTTTTACCCACGCCGGGTTCCCCGATCAGTACCGGATTGTTTTTGGTACGGCGGGAAAGGATGTGCAGTACACGACGTATTTCCTCGTCGCGCCCGATCACCGGATCGAGCTTACCGGTACGCGCCGCCTCATTCAGGTTTCGTGCATATTTCGACAGCGCCTGGTAGGTTTCTTCGCTGCCGGCACTGCCTACTGTACTGCCTTTACGCAGTTCGGCAATGGCGGCTGAAAGTGCTTTTTCGGTAATACCCTGGTCTTTCAGTATCTGTGAGGCCGGATCGGATACGGCGAGTATACCCATCAGTAACATTTCTACCGATACAAACTCGTCGCCTTTATCGCCGGCAAAACTCTGAGCCTTAGCCAGGGCTTTGGCCGCATTGGGCGAAAGATATGGATTACCGGATGTTTTAGGATAGCTGTTCAGCAGCTCCTCTACCCGGCGCTCTATCTGCTGCAGATTGGCATTGAGCTTGCGCAGCAGAAAAGGTGTTACTTCTTTGTCTTCGTTGAACAGGGCCTGCATAATATGTGCTACTTCCATGGCCTGGTGGTCTTTACCCAGGGCCAGCTGTTGTGCCTCCTGCAGTATCTCCTGCGATTTTATGGTGAACTTTTCGAGATTCATAATTATATACAATTTGCTGGTATGCTAAGTATGAATCAATTTGCCTGCCGAACTTGGCAATGGCAGAAATAAAATAGGCAAAAAGCTATTTATCAAATACTTAAACTAAACTCAGGATCAGGACATTACGTCATTCATGTACATAAAAAAGCGACAAAATGACAGCCTCCTGTATTTTCAGTAATATACCATGTTAATGGTAATGCTTTTATCGGCACCTTTGAGAGTAATAAGTGCATCGGTATATTTGGGCGGACCAAAGGTGCCTCTTGCATCGTTGGAGGCCCCGGAGCCTTCTTTGGGTATACCTATACCATTGGTATTTAGTTTAAGATCGCCGTTTTCGTCGTGCAGCACCGATACGGCATAGCTGCCATCGGCCATACCGCTGAAGGTATATTGCTGGCTAAGTGCTGTAATGGGTGCTATTTTTGCTTTAAACACCGCTTTGCTATCGTCGGAAGGAAAGCCATCGGCTGAGCGGAATACACTCAGCAGCAGGTTACCGGAAGTATTGCGGAGCCCCTTTACGGTAACCGTAAGCTTGTGCTGAGCCATAGCCGGCAGGGCCAGGCAAAATACCAACAGAAAAGCGCTTAAATGTTTCATAAGTAAAATATATACAAATAAAACACTGTCGCACGAATGATGTTTAAGATTAGTAAATAAATAACAAAGGCATCCCTGTTACGGAATGCCTTTGCAAAATGTTAGGTTTCCCCCTTTAGTGCAATATATTTACGTGGCCCATGCGGTCGTAGGTTTTTCCGCTTTCGGCCTTGTAGATGAGTTTGTAGGAATAGGTATCCTGCTTGAGCGAATTTCCGCTGCGGTCGGTACAGTTCCAGGTAAGCTTATCGGTCTGCCAGCCTTTTACATGCCCCACTTTTTCGCCCCAGCGGTCGAACACCAGGAGTTCTGCATCTACGATACCGATACCCACAATTATAAAGCTCTCATTTATGCCATCGTTGTTTACGGTAGCGGTATTGGGAATATAGATGATGTGATCGCCGTAGATGTATACACGTTCCTGTGTGGAATCAAGACAACCAAACTGGTTATTTACGATAAGGGTTACATCGTATTCGCCCGGGCCATCGGGTACGTAAAGATGTCCCGGATGTGTCTGTGTAGAACTGTTTCCATCGCCAAAGTACCACTGGCTGCCGGTGTAACCGTTACTCATATTGGTAAACTGGAAGAATGGCGACGACAGCGGCGCTTTACCGGGATTATTATCGAAATGGGCCTGCGGTGTAGGATGTGCAATAATGCTGCCTGCAGAAACTGCGGTATCTTTACAGCCCATATCGGTGGTTACTATGAGCGTAATGGGATAATTACCGGCCCCGTATACAAAAGTTGGATTGGGGGCAGAACTATAATCGGCACCCAGATCCCAGTCGTAAGTGGCAATATTACCGGCCACTACCGTACTGGTAGACGCAAACTGCACCGTAAGTGGCGAGCAGCCGCTCATCTGGTCGATGGTAAAGGATGCCGACGGATTGGGATGTATGGTTACCTGCTGCATGATGCTGTCTTCGCAACCGAAATTGGAAGTAGCCACCAGCCATACATTATAGGTACCGAATCCCGGGTATACAACCTGCGGATTCTGTGTGCTGCCATTAGGTATGGCGGCTCCGTACTGCCATTCCCAGGCGTTGATGGAACCTGAACTGATGCTGCTGCTGTTCTGAAATACGGTAAAGCGTCCTTCGCATACGGCAGCCGCACTGAACTGCGGAACCGGAAGCGGGTAAATGGTTACGTTTTGCGTTACCGTATCGGTACAGCCAAATGCCGTTGTTACTACCAGCGTTACCGGGAACGAACCGTCGGTATTGTAGGTATGGGCAGTGCCTGATGTAGCGTAAGTAGTGCCATCGTGCATGCTCCAGTTGTATACGGTAATAGGATCGATACTGGTGCTGGATGTATTGGTAAAGTTCACCGTTTGGTAACGGCATACCGGGTTAAAGGTAAAGCCGGCTACCGGAAGTTCGTGTACAGTTACAGATTGCAGCAGGGTATCGCTGCAGCCATTTGTATTGGTAACGCTCAGCTGCACATTAAATACACCGGTATTGGCATATACATGCAGCGGGTGCTGTGTGGCCGAGCTGTTTCCATCGCCGAAATTCCAGGCCCAGGTTTGCAGGGGCGTTCCGCCATTGAGCAGCGAAGAATCGTTGTATTGCACGGTAATGCCACAGGCGGCAGGTATCGGGAACTGAGCCACCGGGTTGTTGTATACCGGAATACTTTGTGTACTTGTATCGGCACAGCCGTTGCTGTCGGTAACGATAAGTTGTACCGTATAATTACCGGCCGCCGCATAGCCATGCACCGGAGATGTAAGCGCTGAGCTGTTGCTGTCGCCGAAATCCCAGGCCCAGCTGCTGATGGTGGCATTATTTACAGATGAAGCATCGGTGTATGGTAACTGCTGATTTACGCAGGCCTGTACAGGAATCTGGAAGGCTGATACGGGCACATCCCAGAGTACGATGTTTTGTGTGGTTGTATCGAAACAGTTGTCCTGATTCTCTACAATAAGCTGTACGGTATAGTTCCAGCCCAGGCCGCTGACTACCGGATCGGCATATGTATAATTTGCATTGGAGCTTGCTGCGGTATTTCCGTCGCCAAAATCCCAGGCAAAGGAATTAAAGCTGGTATTAGCTACAGAAGTATTGGTAAATATACGATCGTACCCGCAGGCCGAAGGAGCATTGAAAGAAGCTACGGGGCTCTGCCGCACGTATACGCTTTGTACTGCCGTATCGGCACAGCCGGTTGCAGAGCTTACAATCAGTTCCACATTGTATGTACCGCCGGCCGCATATACCGGGAAGGGTGATGTAAGCTGCGAAGTATTGCCATCGCCAAAGCTCCAGTCGTAGCTCAGGGCCGAACCATCGTCGATGCTGCTGGTATTGGCAAACTGTACACTCTGGTCGCAGTTGGCGGTAAAGGTGTAAGCGGCTGTGGGAATATCCCACAGGGTAATGGCCTGCACCAGGGTATCGAAACAGTTATCCTGGTTTTCTACAATAAGCTGTACGTTGTAATTCCAGCCCAAACCTGATACCGAAGGATCGGGATAGGTATAATTTGCATTTTGTGTGCTGGCAGTAGCTCCATTACCAAAATCCCAGGCAAAGGAATTAAAGCTGTTATTGGGTGTGGATGTATTGGTAAACACACGGTCGAACCCGCAGGCCGAAGGGGCATTAAAAGCCGCCACCGGACTCTGGCGTACGTGTACGTTTTGCTGTATGGTATCGGCACAGCCGTTGGCCGAGGTAGCGATAAGCTGTACGGTGTAATTACCGCCGGCTGCATATACAGGCGAAGGAGATGCCACGCCCGAAGCGTTACCATCGCCAAAATCCCAGTTATAGGCCAGTGCCGTACCGTCGTCGATGGCGCTGGTATTGGCAAACTGAACGCCCTGGTTGCAATCGGCAGTAAAGTTATACCCGGCCACCGGGGTATCCCATAGTGTAATGGTTTGCGTTGCGGTATCGGCACAGTTATCCTGGTTCTCTACAATAAGCTGCACGTTGTAGTTCCAGCCCAGCCCTGATACGGAAGGATCGGTATAGTTCACCTGCGGACTGGCAGCATTGGAAGTGGTTCCGTTACCGAAATCCCAGAAGATGGATGTAAATGTATTATTGGCTACAGATGTATTGTTAAAGGTACGGTTAAAGCTACACACATTGGGTGTATTGAATGCCGCAACCGGACTTTGCCGGGCATATACCGGATGCGATACTGAATCGCGGCAACCCTGGTTCGATTCCACCACAACCTGCACAGTATAGTTGCCACCGGCCGGGTATGTATGCACCGGGCTTTGCGCAGTAGATGTGGTGCCATCGCCAAAATCCCATTCCCAGGCTACATTGGTACCATTTATTACAGTAGACAGATCGGTAAAGGTAATTACACCGTTGCAATCGCTGGTATCGGCAAAGGCAGGGGTAATTTCTGTTTGATTGATACGTGCCTGCAGGTAGGCTAAACAACCGGAAGCCGAGGTAAGTGTACAGGTTACCAACTGTCCCGGAGTGGGGTTGGGGATATTGAGCACCTGTGCGGTAGATCCGTCTGACCACTGATAGCTGGAAAAGCCTGCCGGAGCAGTTACATTGGCCGAATTGGCCCCGCGGCAATACGCCACATCCAGTCTCATCGGGCGGCATTCCGCCACCAGATAGGCGTATCCGAAGTGTCCGCTCAGAGAACAGTCGCCTGTGCGGGCCTCAATAGTAACTGTAGTTCCCGCAAAAGGCGAAAGGTCTACCCCTACCTGCTCCCAGGGTTTCCAGCGTACACTGCCAAAATTCTGAAACCCCGGTATACCTGCCGCAGCGGCTACCTGGTAGAATGTGCAGGGGATAATGTTACCGAAAGCATCGCGCACCTGCAGCTCGAAACGAGGCTGCTGAGCCGGGGTATGCCCGGGATCTTCGAGCACAACCGCATAGCTGTACAGGAAAAGTGCGTTACTGGAATCCGTTGCCACATTAATGGTATAGGAAAGGCCTTCGGCCTGTGCTCCGGTACCATTATTGCCGAGGCGCGCCGAGAACGTATACCCGGGACACACAACGGGTAAACCCCCGCCTGTTACCGGATCGGTCCCTGCGCCAGTCATAATGGTATGGCGACCCGCAACAATACCCACAGTAGGCATGTTTATGGGACAGCAGTTACCGGTACGACCCTGCCAGTTTGCAAAGGAATTCATCGAAAAATCTGCATTTGGACAATTATTCTGGCCAAATGTGGAAAGAAGGGCTGATAGAAGGAGGACGGTGATAATAGTAAGCCGTTTTTCCATACACCTTTAGCTTTAGTGTATATATATACGGATACTATTAAAAAAAGTTAACAGAAATTTTTAATTTAACAAAAAATCCCCTGATTTACAGGGGATTAATTTTTTATAAACACGCTTACTTAATAAGTATTGCCGTCACAGAACAATACGCTTAAGGTGTATTTAACATTAGCGTAAAATGTTTACATGACCAACCCGTTCAAAATCCTTACCGGAAGTAACGGAATAGAAGAGCTTATAGGAATAGGTATCCTGTTTGAGCGGTTTACCGTTACTGCCATTGCCATCCCAGCTCAGGCGGTCGAGCTGCCATCCTTTTACATGGCCTACCTTTTCGCCCCAGCGGTTAAATATTACCAGCTCTGCATTTACTACATTGGTACCGTAAATGGTCAGCGTTTCGTTTATACCATCGGCATTTTGTGTAACTGTATTGGGTATGTATATCACATGATCGTCGTATACATATACACGGTTACTGATGGAGTCGATACAGCCAAACTGATTGGTAACCACCAGCGACACATCGTAGGAACCTACTAAATCGTTGGGGTAAATATGGAAAGGACTCTGATCGGTAGAGCTGGTTCCGTCGCCGAAGGTCCAGAAGCTGCTTGTATAGCCTGTAGACTGGTTATCGAACTGGAAATAGGGCTCGATCACCGAATTGGAATTGGGACTCGGATCGAAGAAAGCTACCGGATCGGGATGCACAATAACGGCATTCAGCACTTGCACACTGTCTTTACAGCCACGGTCGCTGGTAACGGTAAGGCTTATATCGTACTGCCCGGTGCCATAGGTAAAGGTAGGATTCTGCACATTGCTGTAACCCAGGTCCAGGTCCCAGTCGTGCATAACAATGCTACCCTGCGGAATGGTACTCTGATCGGCATAATTTACCTGCAGTGGCGAGCAGCCATTATCTGGGAATACGGTAAACTGAGCCTGTGGATTGGGATATACGGTAATGGTTTTAGTAATGCTATCCACACAACCGTTGTCGGAAACAGCCACCAGCTGTATATTATAGGTACCCCAGGCTGGCACAACCACACCGGGAGCTGCATTCTGGTTCGGAGGCAGACCGGCATCGCTCATATTGTACAGGTAGGCTGCAATGGTACCGGTATCGATCTGCGAATTATTCACGAACTGCGATACAAAACCTTCGCATACGGGTGCCGCAGCAAAATCGGGCTTGGGCAGCTCGTACACATATACGTTTTTGGTAATGGTGTCGCTGCAGCCGAAGGCCGTGCTCACCATAAGGGTAACCGGTTTATAGCCGGCGGTATTATATACGTCGGAGGTATTCTGGGTATTTACAATGTTTCCGGGCGAGGTTATCCAGGTCCAGGAAGTTATGGCATCGTAAATAGCTGTAGACTGATCGGTCATATTTACGGTATTGAACGGACAGGCCGCTACAAAACTGAAATCGGCCACAGGTTTATCGTAGGCGGTTACCAGCTTGCTTACCGTATCGGCACAGCCACTGCTGTTCTCTACAATAAGTTCTACGTTATACTGTCCGTTTGCCGGGAACAGGTGCTGCGGATTCTGGAGGTTAGAACCGGAACCGTCGCCAAAATCCCAGGCCCAGGACACAATAGGCTGACCAAAATCGTCGGTACTGTCGGCAAACACAATCTGCACACCACATGCATCCGGCAGCGGGAAATCGGCCACAGGCACTTCGCCTACATCAATATTCTGCACAATGGTATCGCGGCAGCCATTGGTACTTTCTACAATAAGCTGCACCGGCTGTATACCCGAACTGGTAAAGCTATGCTGCGTATTTTGTGTAGCAGCGGTGGCACCATTCCCGAAATCCCAGCTCCAGCTGGCCATATTTTCGTTACCTACAAAAGACGAATCGGTGAAAGGAGCTGCAAAGTTTTTACATACTACCGGCGGGAAACCGAAATCGGCCTCCGGAATATCGTGTATGGTAATAGGAACAACTGCGGTATCGGTACAGTTATTTTCGTTGGTTACAATAAGCTGCACATTGTAATTCCACACCCCGCTCTGGTTCGGATCGGGGAAAATATGCACCGGGCTGGCTGTATTAGAGGTACTGTTATCGCCAAAATCCCAGTCGATAGCCGTAATGGTATCGTTACCAAACGAGTTATTCAGGAAAGTCCATTCGTTGCCGCATACCTGCGGGGCAGTGAATGCAGCGGTAGGCACATCGTCGATGGTAACAACACGCGTGATAGAATCCTGGCAGCCATTGTCGGAGGTGACCACAAGCTGTACGTTATAGGTGCCGCCCCCAGGGAAAACGTGGGACGGACTTTGGGTATTAGGAGCAGTAGTACCGTCGCCAAAATCCCAGTCCCACTGTACATTTATACCGTACTGGGCTGTACTGAGATCGGTAAACTGAGCACTTTTACATATAGCAGTATCTGCAAAATCGGGGTTAATAACCGTTTGGTACAGACGAGCCACCAGCTGCGCCTGACATCCTGATACCGAAGTAAGAATTACATTGAGTGTCTGGCCCGGAGTGGGGTTTACCACAGATGTAGACGGACCGTTTGTACCGTCTGACCACTGATAGCTGGCAAAGCCCGGAGGTGCCGTAATTACAGCCGTGTTGGTACCATAGCAATAGGTAACATTGAGTTTCATAGGACGGCATTCAGCCACAATATAGGCATATCCGTAGTGGCCGCTCTGGCTGCAGTCGCCCGTACGCATTTCAATGGTAACCTGCTGCCCTATGTAGGGCGAAAGATCCACACCCACACTCTCCCAGGGTTTCCAGCGTACCGAACCGGCACTCTGAAAGCCCGGAATATTAGCCGCTGCCGATACCAGGTAACTGGTACAGGGTATGATATTACCAAAAGCATCGCGTACCTGCAGCTCGAAACGGGGCTGCTGGGCAGGCGTGTGCCCCGGATCCTGCATTACAACCGCATAGTTGTACAGGAAAAGTGCATTGCTGGAGTCCGTAGCCACGTTAATGGTATAGGACAAACCTTCGGCCTGGGCACCGGTATTCTGGTTTCCCAGACGTGCCGAAAAGGCATAACCCGGACATACAATGGGCAGGTTATTCCCTGTATTGATGTCCGTACCCGCACCCGTCATAATGGTATGACGGCCTGCCACAATACCTACCGTAGGTATGTTAATAGGACAGCAGGAGCCGGTACGGCCGGTCCAGTTTGTAAAGTTATTCATGCTGAAGTTGGAGTTCGGACAAGTGCTTTGTGCCGTTCCCCAATGAACAAATACCGTAAGGAGGGTAAGTAACAAGACAACTTTTTTCATCTCGGGCTTCATTGTTTAGTTATACAAATATAACTTTGTAAAGTTAATTTTCACATTTTTTAAAGATTTTTTTTCAATATGTTCCGTTTTCTAAACTATCACAAAGATCCTAACGACCGCAGCCGCTGGGTATTCTACTACAAAGACAGGTTAGCTGGCGAAAACTTTGAACAGCTTTGTAAAGAAAATGGGCTTGCTTTTAAAAAGCTCACTGATCCCGAAAAGCCCGAAATTCTGTATTTCTCATTCCCGAAGGCTTTGTTCGACCAGGCCCAGATACTAAATGCCGAAGCTATGGGAAAAAATCCGAAATCGTTCATCCCCGACAAGGGTTTACGCATTTTTACCATGATATTATTTATTGTTATGGTAGCCTTTGCACTTACAGGCTATATTGTTACCCAGCTAAAAAAGTAGGTTCACAATATACCGTTTATAAAATAGTGCCTGTCGCCTGCCGGCATGTTACCTTTACTTCTATTTTTCGGCCTGTGAAAAAAGAGCATATCCATTTTATAGCTATCGGGGGCAGTGCAATGCATAGCCTGGCCATTGCCCTTAGCCGGTCCGGAAAACAGGTGAGCGGCAGCGACGACGAAATTTTCGATCCGGCGCGCAGCAGCCTGTACAAAGCCGGTATACTTCCCGAAAGCGAAGGCTGGTTCCCGGACAAGATTCACTCCGGGCTAAGCGCGGTAATACTGGGTATGCATGCCCGGGCCGATAATCCCGAGCTGGCACGTGCCCGCGAACTGGGGCTTACCATATACAGCTATCCCGAATACCTGCATATTGCCTATGCAAATGCCCGCCGTATTGTAATTGGCGGCAGCCACGGCAAAACCACCATTACTTCTATGATCCTGCATCTGTTTAATGAGGCAGGGCTCGATACCGATTACATGGTAGGTGCCAGGCTGAAAGGGCTGGAAAATCCGTTAAAAATAAGCGGAGCGGCACTGGCTGTGATCGAAGGCGACGAATACCTTACCTCTGCACTGGACCGGCGACCGAAATTTCATCTGTATAAACCACATATAGCTATTATAAGTGGTATAGCCTGGGATCATATTAACGTTTTTCCCACATTCGAAAACTATACGGAACAGTTTCGGATCTTTACAGATACCATTGAGCCCGGCGGACACCTGATTGCCAATGCAGAAGATGAAGCGGTAATACGTATTACACAACATATCCGCAGCGATATTCAGCTGCATCTGTACCGCACACCCGATTATTATGTAGAAAACGGCGAAACCTTCCTGCAGACTGAAAACGGCCCTCTGCAACTGCAGATATTCGGGCAGCACAATCTGCTAAATGCTATGGCTGCGGTAAAAGTAGCCGAGCTGGCGGGCATACCCCGCGAAAAAGCCCTGCAATACCTGGCCGGCTTCAGCGGAGCCGAAAAACGCCTGGAAAAACTATGCGAACAGAATGGCCGTTCTGTGTATAAAGACTTTGCCCATGCACCGTCTAAAGTGCGCTCTACCCTTTCGGCCTTCCTGGAAAAAACCGGCGAAGCTCTGTCCTGTTTCGAGCTGCATACCTTCAGCAGCCTGAATAAAGAGTTTCTGCCCCAATACCATAACTCGCTTAATGAAGCATCCGAAGCCTGCCTTTTTTACAGTCCGCATGCCCTGGAACTGAAACGGATGCCTCCCCTTTCCGAAGCAGATATACAGGCGGCCTTTGCGCATCCTTCCTTATATATATTTACCGATCCGGAAGAACTGCGGCGCTTTATCCTCTCGCGGAAAGAGCGATACCGGCACCTGCTTATGATGAGTTCGGGCAACTGGGATGGCTTAGACCTGACACAGCTGGCGGCCGATTTCTGTACAATATAATTTATACTGAACTTTTTTGGCCCGGTACTGTTAAGTTGCTTGTGCAAACAAACACTACACCACTGTTTATGTCAAAAACGCTGTTCATTTCTGTTTTTTTACTGCTGGCCATACCTTATGTATATGCCCAGAACGGAGTTATAAAAGGCCGTGTTACCGATGCCATCAGTAACCAGCCGGTAGCCTTTGCCAATGTAAGCATCGAAGGTAAGGCCGCAGGAGCCGTTACCGATACTTCGGGCAATTTCAGCATAAGCCAGGTAGAATCGGGTTTTGTAAATGTAAGAGTATCTTTTCTCGGATACGAAACACAGATATTCCGCGATGTGCAGGTTACCAACGCCAAGCCTGCCTATATCGAAATAAAGCTGCAGCCCTCCAGCCAGAAGCTGAGCAATGTGGTTATAAAATCATCGCCTTTTAACAGCACCCCCGAAAGTCCGGTTTCGCTGCGCACCATAGGTATTGCCGAAATTGAACGTAACCCGGGCGGGAACCGCGATATTTCGAATGTACTTAAATCTTTTCCCGGGGTAGCTTCCACTCCGGCATTCCGCAACGACATTATTATACGGGGCGGCTCACCTTCCGAAAACCGTTTTTATCTCGACGGGGTGGAAATTCCGGTAATAAACCACTTTCAGACCCAGGGTGCTTCCGGCGGACCGGTAGGTATTATTAACGTAAACCTGCTGCGCAATGTAGACTTTTTATCGGGTGCATTCCCTGCAAACCGGGGCAATGCCCTGAGCTCCGTGCTGGAGTTTAACCAAACCGACGGAAACTCCGAACGCTGGAAATACCGTTTTGCCCTGGGTTCTTCGGATGCGGCTTTTAAGGCCGAAGGCCCTGTAAGTAAAAAAAGTACCTTCATTGGCTCGGCCCGGGTTTCTTACCTGCAGTTTTTGTTTGGAGCGCTAAAGCTGCCATTCCTGCCCACTTATTACGATTACCAGTTTAAATACAAGGTAAAATTCGACCAGAAAAACGAACTCAGTATCATAAGCCTGGGTGCCATCGACCGGCTGCGGCTGAACCTGAAAGAAAACGATACCGAAAACCAGCGATACCTGCTGGGCATACTGCCGGTAAATAACCAGTGGAACTATACCATTGGTGCTGTATATAAGCATTATGGCGAAAAAGGATACCATACCGTGGTACTAAGCCGGAATATGTTTAATAACCGTGTGTATAAGTATGCCAATAACGACGAAAGCAGCGAAGCCAACAAAACACTCGATTACCGCTCGCAGGAAAGTGAAAACAAACTGCGTTACGAATACATTACACGGCGTGGTACCTGGCGTATTATTGCCGGTGCCGGACTGGAATATGCGCGTTACACCAACCAGACCTACAGCCGCATTGTAACCCCCGCAGGGCCTGACACCATTAATTTCAGCTCGGTACTGCACCTGTGGCAGGCATCGGTATTTACACAGGTAAGCAAAAGTTTTTTCCGCGAACGTTTTATTGTATCGGCAGGCTTGCGTATGGATAATAACGATTACAACGCACAGATGCTGAATCCGCTGAACCAGCTGGCACCCCGCCTGAGTATGAGCATACGTGTAACCGACTGGTTCCGGATAAATGCCAACGGAGGCCGCTACACCCAACGTCCCCAGTATACTATTATGGGTTATGGCGACGGGCAGGGCGGACTGCTGAATAAGAACAACGACATTCGTTATATACGTGCCGACCATGCCGTAGCCGGATTTGAGTTTATACCCGGCACCAATACACGTATTACCATCGAAGGTTTTTACAAATGGTACAGCAATTATCCCTTTTCGCTGCGCGACAGTGTGAGCCTGGCCAACCGGGGTGCCGGATATACGGTGGTTGGCAACGAACCGGTAGACAGTCGCAGCAAAGGCCGGGCCTATGGTGTGGAATTTCTGGCTCAGCAAAAGCTGTGGAAAGGCTTTTACGGCATTATTGCCTACACCTATGTGGTAAGCGAATTTCAGGATGCCAAGGGCAATTACATACCTTCGTCGTGGGACAACCGTCACCTGCTTACCCTTACCGCAGGTTATAAATTTAAGCGCAACTGGGAGCTGGGTGCCCGCTGGCGCTATGTGGCAGGTGCACCCTTTACACCTTTCGACACCTCCTTTTCGCTGCTGAAACCGGTATACGATATATACCAGAGTGGTATCGAAGATAACAGCAGGCTTAATTCACAGCGCAGCAAGTCGTTTCATCAGCTCGACCTGCGTGTGGATAAAAGCTGGTTCTTTAAAAAATGGAGTCTGAACCTGTATCTTGATGTGCAGAATGTATATAATTTCAAATTCAAAGGCCCCGATTACCTCAGTATAGAACGCGACGCTGCCGGGCAGGGCATCAGCGATCCTGCCAATCCGAATGCGTATAAGGCTAAATTCCTGCCAAATACCACGGGCACGGTTATTCCTACTCTGGGCTTTATTGTAGACTTTTAATACAGTGTAAGCAAGTTCTGTGCTGCCTGCATCAGAAGAAGGGGGCTATATCGTATTTTACGGTTCAGAAACTGCGGTTCAGATCGGTAATAAGTAACGGATTATCTTTTTTCAGTTCATCGATCAGTTTTTCTACTGCTCCCAGTGTAGGATCGGCCATAAGCCGGTCCAGCTCTGCCTGGGTTATGCCTACCATCTGCAAAAAGGCTACCTCGCCATGCGGGGTTTGTATACGTCCGAGTTCGGGATCGAGCGCAAAGACCAGTGCTACAATATTGGTTTCCGTATCCAGCCGTATGGGGCCGTTGGCCGGCACAAAATGATTCTCTTCGAACCATTTGCCACTGTTAAATACATAACGGGCCAGGTTATTCATCATGCTTATTACCCAGGTAGGATTTTCGTCGTCGCCTTCGAAAGGTTTAAGCCTGAAAGTAAATTCAAAACCCCAGCCGCTGAACTCGCCGCCGGCCTTTTCTTCGTCGTAATACAGGTTCGACATGCCATAACTCACAAAATGCCGGTGAAACTCCTGTTTGTCTGAGTCGTAAATACTGGTACCATCTATCGGATCCTGGCCGCCGAGCATATATTTAATAATAGACCCGAAATGCCGGGGTTCCGCATCGCCATACACGGTCTTAAGCTGCCCTTCGATAGCCTGCCAGCCTACGGCATCGTCTTCGCTGAACTGTTTTTTGTACTCTTCCTGTGTCATAAATAGTTTGTATAGAATGTATGTTATTTCCCTTTTTGTATATAGGTTAAGGCTCTTTCCAGCACTTCGTCGCGGCCCTCGCGTATGCCTTTTACCGTAGGTTGCACATACATATCGGGCTTAATGCCGCAACGCTGTGTAGGCCTGCCATCGGGGTAGTATACACCCAAACCCGAAAAGCTGCTGGTATATCCTCCGGGAAAACTTAGGCTGCTTACATTACCGTCGGCCCCTGCCGTATGGCTTCCGATACTGAATGCGCCGGGCACGGTTTGCAGGGCCATAAGTGTAAACTCGGCCTGGCTTTGGGTATATTCGTTTATGAGCATTACGATACGACCCTTGTAGGCATTTTTGTTTCTGCTGCCGCAGTACAGGGGGCCATCGTAATAAAACACCGAAGGACTTCCGGGCAGGGGCCGGGTTATGGATGCAAAAGGGGTTGGCACTGCATGCAGATGCGTGCAGAGTTTATACAGCACTCCCTGCGGATAGGCCCTCAGGTCGAAAATAATAAAGGGCTTATCGCGGCAGAGTTCCATTACAGAATCTACCTGTGTATAGCCAAGCAGCCCCAGGTGTACATAGGCAATACTGTCGCTGTATACCTGAAACAGCTTTTGCCCCTCTCCGGGCTTACGGTAACCGTTTTTCTGCTGTTCGTAACTGTAATACTGTATTTCCTTGGGAAGCAGCTCCATATTACGCATAAATACGGCCTTGCATCGTTGTTTATGTCCCAGGTTGCCAAACAGGGAGGCATCCCGTTTAAAGGTCCACTCGTTCGAGGCACCTATATATGGTTTAAGGGCATTCAGGCGTTCGGTCATAAGCTCGCCGTCTATCGTAACAAGCACATCTCCGATACGTATATCGTTCTTACGGCAGAGTTCCGGGTTGTAGAGATGTGTAACCACCACCGAGTCGCCCAGCCATTGCAGGCGGTAAGGCAGCGACAGGGTTCCGAAGCTTCCCTGCACTCCTGGCGAATACATCCAGGCATGGCTGTCGCCTACAGCAGCCGTAATACGTGCAATGGCCAGCTGGTATTCCACCGCATCAGCAGCATTGCGGAACAGGGGTATATGCTGTTCGAGTATATGGTTCCAGTTTCCGGGAATAAGATAACGGTAAGGAAAATAGTACTGCACCATATTCCAGTAGCGGAAAAGAGCCAGCAGCCGATACTCTTCCGAAGGATAACTCATGGTATCGTACGGTTTTTCGGCTCCAAAAAAGGCATTATGCACATCGGGATGCAGGGAAAGCAATGCATGAGAGCCGTTATACCGTTTTTGCCATACCTGTTGCAGCATATCCGAAACCGGTTCTGTAAAAACATAACGGTTGTGTATCCAGCCCAGGTCCATGTTTCGGCTGAGTGTATCGCGCCATTTTATTTTCTGTTTACGCCCGGCAGGGAGTCCCAGCTGCTGCAGCCAGTTGGCATACAGCTCGTTAAGCGCGGTACGATTCTGGCATTGCGACACGGGCCTGAGCATGTGCAGCAGTACAGAATCCCAGTTATGCCTGCCCGAAGCGGCTTTTTCGTGATTGTATTTAAGCAGGCCCCATACCTTGCACAGGGAAGCCAGCTTTTCGGTTTCGCTGAGCGGCTGCGCATAGGTGTAACAGGTACACAGAAATAGTAAAAGACCAGGCAGTCCTGCTTTGCGAAACATGAGCTTTCAGGTTTATTACGAAGCTAAAAATAATTTCGCAGTCTTACCCCTGCCCCCCTATTCTTTTGTCAGCAGCTCCTGCATGCGCTCCTGCAGCAAAAGTTCGTCTTCCGGAGAGTAATCCATATCTATGTATGCTATGCGCCCGTTGCGATCGATAATGCAGGATACACGGCGGTTATAGCCTTCGGGCAGATAACTGCCATATTTCCGGGCTGTGATGTGCCCCGGATCGTTTATATACTGTACGTCGTGTGTGCCCAGCAGCTCTTTCCAGGCCTGCAGCAACGAGGGTGTAGAAGTACTTATCATGAGCTTAATGTACTGTTTCTGGATTCTCATATCATCCTCCACCAGCTTTATTTCATCGATATCTCTTATCTGTCTTCCGCAAAAGACGAAATCTTCTATGGAAATATGCGGCAGAATGCCTGGAGCCAGCCTGCCACTGAAAGCCGCAGGATAAAACGAAAGTAATACCACCTGCCCTTTCAGGTCGGAAAGACGTTTACCATCTCCCAGTTCAAAATCCGGAGCCTCATCGCCCGGCTGCAAAGGCTTGTCCCGGGCCCATGCAAGCGGAGCCTCGCCTTTGCCGGCATGATTTTTAAGCGTATTTTCGAGCGGCTTCAGATGTTCGCCCTGAGCTTCGTACGCATCGTCGCGCAGCAATACACGTCCTTTTTTATCCAGCAGGAAAACCACTGCTGAGGCTGCCCCTGTAGCCGGAACAGGCAATGCAAACTGATTAAAATACTCACCGGCATCAAACAATACCTGGGCTCCGGAAATAATACTGCGGGCCCTGAGCATTGCAGAATAATCTGCGGTATTCTTTACCAGGTAGCGTACATGTACTTCCGGCTTTCTGTCCCAGCCTTCGAAAGCCATCTTATCTGTAAAATAATGATAAAAGGCCTGACTAAGCATCCCTGCATACGGACAGGAAGTATCCAGCGCCGGTACAAAGGCCAGGATAGTATAATCCGGGCTCTTTTTATACAGGGTATCAGCAGACAGTTTTCCCAGCGGAAACAGCTCTCCTGTATGTACCTGCTGTGCAGCAGCGTTAATACTGAATAATATACAGCTAAGCAGAATCAGTTTTTTCATAGGCCTTTGTTATAGATACACGTACGCCGGCAAAACGTTCAGCCCCGGCATATATTGTTTATAAACGACTGATTTCGCTGCTGTAATCGAACTGCAGATCTTCGTGCAGCGTTGCTACTACCTTTTGCAGCTTAGCCAGCTGCCGGTCGTAAATAACAGCAAAAGCGGTACGATGGCGGCGGTAGACCGTTAAGTTCTTCATTTTTTCGCAGAAATAAAGCAGTAACTCCGCCTCCGTTTCTTTGATACCGGAATATTTAATGTAGCGGCTGTTGATGCGTATAATGCGGCGCAGGGTCTTTTTGGCCTGGTATGCATTGGATGAATTTACCTGACTGAACTCACTGTCCAGCAGTTCTTTTATGCTCTGGATATAGGCTTCCTCATCGCCGGCTTCCTGTAACAGGTAGGTCAGCAGTTCTTTATTCTCCTTTTTGTAGCGGGCAAGCCGCATGCATACCGCAATAATTTCGGCCTGGGAAAGGAGCTGCAGTTCTTTTTTGAGTTCGCTTACAGAAGCCGCTTTCATCGTTTTGCGTATTGTTGTTTCAGGGGGCGCAGCAGATCGTCGAGTCCGTTGGTCTTAATTACGAAGAGCGTCTGCAGCAGCATACCCAGTTTACCGGCAGGAAATCCCTCGCGGGAGAACCATTCGAGGTACGAAACGGGCAAATCGCACAGCAGAGTATCTTTATACTTACCGAAAGGCATCTTCATGGTCACCAGCTGTATAAGCAGCTGCGGATCGGGAGCGGCCATTTCCATTGCTTCTGTCATAGCACGAAGGTACATAATTTATGTACAGCACTATTTACGCTCGTTTAGCGGTATACGTACATAACTTGCATACACTCCGCCGGTAAACAGTGTGTAGCGGGTTCCTTCAGGCTGATAGGTTTTAAAATGTGAAATATCGGCATTGGTAATGCTTATACGAAGCTTATGCCCTACGGGGAGCAGGTACGAAACAGGCAGCATATCGAAACGCACGGAATCAAGTGCTCCGGGAACTACGGGCTGTGCATCTGCCTTGCGAAAGGTATGGCAGGGAGCCACATCGCTGTATATATCGTCGCAGTTGCCTTCGGCACGGTGTATAAGGCGCAGCGAACCTTCGGTAATATACCTGTACGAACCGTCGGGGGCCTCGTCTATCATGTATACAAAAAACGCCCCGTCTTCGGCCGTAGACGAAAAGTAGAGCTGTACCACAGGATGCCCGGTTATCTCTACCGGCGACGTACATACATCCGAAACAAAAGCGGGTGCTCCCTGCAGCTGTTCTTTAAGATCGGAATAGGCCTCTGGGGTCTTAAGCTCACTTTTAAGCGAACGCCAGCGTGTATCTACACCTGTAGAAGCATTATTGTTTACCGTATAACTACAGGTACTGTCCACGGCAGGCAGCGTAGGCTGCAAACGGCCCTTACTGCCCAGGTAAAACACGGCCTCACTGAAACCCTCCGGAGGCCATACCGGGCTCGCTTTCCAGGCCTCCTCGCCCATCGTAAAATAGTGTACCCGTGCTTCCTGCTCCAGACCATTGGAGCGCTGACGCAGGTGCCGGTCGAAAAACTTCTGTACCTCCCCGGCATGGTCGAAACCGCTGTTTCCCGGGTTGTAAGGACTGCAATTATATTTACCGCCATGATTCCAGGGGCCTATAATAAGCTTATGCTGAGAACCCTGCAGATTCAGATGCCTTTTTATGGCCGCCGCCTGGTAATCGCCGTCGTACCAGCCGCTGTAACTGTATACCGGTATGCCGCAGTTGTTCAGCTTCTGCAACTGCGCATGCGGACTAAAAATATCGATGCTGTCGATCATACGGTTTTGCGGAGCTACATTCCTGAAATCGACACCCCGCGAGGTTTCGTCTACACCTATATTGTATCTGTGACTTGCAATCGCAGTCTTATATACGCGGTTCTTATCCTTACCCGGCACTTTGGCCACACCACTCACCAGCATTTTTACCATGGCATTTTTTACCGGCAGTTTATTATTATCCAGCATGGTATTGGCCTGCCCCCAGTTGGCGGTAAACCACTCAAAATGGATACCGTTCGGGAAAGCAATATCGTCGTATACATCAAAAAGCGAATACATAAGCACTACCGCTTTAACATTGGGATGGCAGGTACCTGCCAGGAATTCGGCTGCCGTTCCGCTGTAGGAGCCACCCACAGAGCCTATATTACCATCGGCCCAGGGCTGTTCCACAATCCAGTTACATATTTCGTAACCATCGGCCACTTCCTGCTCCGACCAGGGATAGTCGTTCCGGCCAAAAGAGGCCCCGGTACCACGCACATCCACGTTTACAATTACATAACCCGAGGCAATGAAGCGCTTTATCATTTCGCCATAAATACCAAAAAAGCCCTGTGTAAACATACTGAAAGGCCAGTTTACCTGGGGTGCCCGCCAGTAGCGGGTCTGGTGCAGTATCACCGGAAAACGTTCGCCCTCTGCACGTTTACGCGGCAGATATACATCGGTGGCCAGCAGTGTACTGTCGGGCATACGTACATAGGTGCGCCGTATTTCAATGCCCTTATAGCGTGCGGCGGTATCGGCCGTGTAAGCATCAAGCGCACCGGAAGCCGCGTCGGAGGCTTTGTATTTTTGAGCGTTAAGGGGTTGAAAAAGTAAAAACAGCAGGAGAAAAACGATAGCGTTTTTAAAGCGGAACATGTATATAAATTACGGTTTTGCGCAGGCCCCGAGCCTGTATATTAGTTTTTGTGGAATACGGTAACATGCCCTTCGTATTTAAAGGGTTTTCCTTTCAGCGTACAGTGAATGGCTACAAAATATACCCCGTTGCTGGCCAGTCCGCCGCTTTTGATGCGGCCGTCCCATTGTATGCTGGGCGTTTCGGTAACGAAAACGCTCTCGCCCCAGCGGTTAAATATTTCGCACTTATACTGATCGAACCCGGTAAGGAATACTTCGAAATAGTCGTTTATTCCATCCCCGTCGGGAGTAAATACATTGGGTATTACAAGGCCGTCTACCACGGTTACTTCCGACCAGGCCGTATCTGAACAACCTGCCTCCGAAGTAACCACCAGCATTACCTCGTAAGTTCCCTGGTTATTGAATACATGCGTAGGTTCTGCAACAGAGCTTGCCCCGCCATCGCCAAAAGTCCAGGTATTCGTATAATTATTTACACTCTGGTTATCGAACGTTATGGGTACGCTGCCAAAAGTATTGTTTGGCGTGTAATCGAAAGCAGCTGTTACGGCCGGACTAATATTTACCGGCATTACCGTAGGATACGAGCTGCAGCCGTTACCTGCGGTAATAACCAGGGTAAGGTTTCCTGTGCCGCCCAGGCTGTCCCAGGTTATAAAAGCCTCATTAGGACCCGAACCTGGTTGTACAGAACCCGGCTGCGGGGCCCAGTTGTAGGTATAGTTCGGGTTATCGGGCAGTGCCGAGTAAGAAAGTGGCTGGTTTCCGCAAACCACATCGTTACCGCTGATTACCGGCTTGGCCGGACGTACGCGGTCCAGCACAAAGGCATCGGAAGTATTGTAATCGTTCCAGGTATTTTTTTCCACAAACTGCATACCCAGGGCATTTGCCTGTGTGGTGCCTGGAATATCTTCCCAGCGTATCTGTGGCTGATCGTCCCAGTGAGCAATACCATCCCAGGCACTGTCGGCCGCAGCCAGGTAATATATCTGCAACAGCGCAGCAGCATTGCCCTGTGTTTGGTTTATGCGGTGAAAGAACAGTGGATTGGTTTTACAAACGGCCGAATCGACCAGGGAAAGATCGTAACCTTCGGTAGTGGCATTTACATTGGCCAGGCGAGCCCCGAAGGTTTGCGCAGAAGTGCTCTGCGGACGAAGGCGCACCGGGCGGTAACGTGTATTCCCCAGCGAAGAGCCCGTAGGAAACCAGTATGCCTGAGTACTGTTTGTATTGCGGTATAGCTTACCGTTTTGTATGCTGCTTACAAAGCCGCTGCTGCGCACAATGCTGCCCGTATCCGGGTTTAACACATGCATAAAGGTCGTGTCGGTAGCCAGTTCGCGGTCGTTAAGAGTAAGTGTTTTAATAGTATAAGAGCGTATCTGCTGTGTTTTTACACCGGTACCGGTAAGTTCAAGCTTATAAAAACGGGTAACTGAATCGCCGGTAATAAACTGGTTATCGCCCCAAAGGTTTACATAGGAGGTATCCGGAATAAAAACCCCGTCGTTTACCCAGTGCAGGCCCACCAGGTAATTACCGTTACCCTGCGTTAGCGCCTCGTTATAAAAAGACGAGTCGATGGTAGTTGTGCCATGGTTTGTAAATGTACCGGCCTGTGTATGAAGCATGCTGCCGTTCTGCACCTTTACAATAGCACCGGGTGCCGTATAAATAAGTGCTCCCATATTGTTCAGCAGTGCATTCTGCGCAAAAGCAGGCATGGCAGCAACGAGAAAAAAGAGGTAAGTCAGGGGCAGATTTTTCATACCCGCAAGGTATAAAATTGATTGTTGTATGCAAACATACCATATAAAATTTTCAACAGGCAGTATCTTCCCTTTCAGCATACTAAACAGGGGCTGAACAAACAGATAAAGTAAATATAATATACCCTGTTGCTGTTACAGGCAGCCTCATTAACAGCATCTGCCATTGCCGGAAAGGTTTTTATACCCGCATAATTCCCTAAAAGCTTTCAACAGTGTGCACACATCTTGCATTTCTATCAAAAAAAAATGTATACTTGCATACTACTTCAACTATGAAAACACTTCTTACCTCATTTCTGGCTATGCTGTGCCTGAGCGCAGCCGCACAGATTCAGAATGTGGGTATCGGCACCAACACACCCGATACCACGGCCATACTGGATCTTACTTCCACCACTATGGGCTTTTTGCCTCCCAGGCTCAGCGACACTGAACGTAACGCCATTGTAAACCCGGCCCTGGGGCTTGTAATTTTTAATACCAGCGACAGCACCTTCCAGTTCTGGAACGGTACCTGCTGGATACGCAGCTTTATGGAAAACTGCAACGACTGTCTTTTCCAGATGGGCCTGAGCGATACGGTAGGTGTTATTGACCGTACACTTACCGATACGGTAGGTTTCGACGTGTATATAAACCAGCCGAGCGGCAGCAACAGCGTGGGTATATTTACGCTGCACAACCTGCCTCAGGGCTGTACGGTAACCATTACCAACCCTATTGTACAGGGCTCGGGACAGACACATATACAGATCTATTCCGATATTTTTGCCACACCCGGTGTTTACCCCATAGCTGTACAGGCCGTTTGCGGCAACTCCACCAAAGTAATGCTGTACGAGCTTACGATAGACCCTTGTTATTATGTAGCCGTAACGCAGAACCAGACCAATTACGATTTGCAGGCAATAAATGCGCTGCCTGGTGTTGGTACCCCTATATGTGTGGTTATGGATGTGCTTGCCGGCGCCAATATTACATCAAACAACAGTACCATATCTGCTTATACCAGCGGCAACCTGGATCCGCAGTCGCACGTAGGAATACGTAATTACGGAGCTTTTGTGGCCCGTGGCGGTAACGGCGGAGCCGGCGGTAACTTTAATACCTTCGGTTTACCCGGCCAGAATGGCGGAAATGCCATCAATATGACCTGCCGCCACACCTACCTCAACAATACCAACGGATATGTTATGGGCGGCGGAGGCGGCGGAGGTTCCGTAGGCATCTCCTACAGCGTAAATGTACCCGTTATAGGTAACCTGGGCTTTGGCATAGGAGCCGGCGGTGGTGGCGGTGCAGCACAGGGAACAGGTGGTAACCCTGCTACTCCTGTACAATACTGGGCCAACGGACAAAATGCCCTGGCAGGTATACTGGCTACGGGTGGTAACGGTGGTGTACTTTCCACTCCCATACCTTTTAGCATAAGTGTAGCCAATATTACCATTACGCCCAATGTACAGGGCGGTAACGGCGGCGGCTTTGGTGTAAACGGTTCGTCGGGCAACCTGTTTGTAAACATCAATATTTCGGTAAGTATTCCTTTTATAGGTACCGTAAACGTGGTAAATACCAATATACCCAACCCGCCGGTAGCCAACTTCCCCGCAGGCGGAACTGCCGGCTATGCCATGAAGCTGAACGGTTTTCCCTTACAGGGTATACCTGTGGGCTATTACCAGACCTCATACATAAAAGGAAACGTAAACAATTAACATTAGCTACCGATGAAAAAAATATATAGTCTGCTTATTGCCCTGGCCTGCACAGGCCTGTTACAGGCACAGTTTAATGCTACCGTAACCGGAACCTATTCCGCAGCCGGAGTATCGTATACAACCCGCCTGGTTTTTGCAGGTGATAAAATGGGTTACGAAATAAGCACCACAGCAAACGACCAGAGTTATACCACGCGTATAATTCCTAACCTGCTGCAGAACAGCATAACCATTGTTTCGGAAACCCCTTCGGGTACCTTTGCCAACGAATACCCGGCCGGCAGCATCGAGGCCGATAAGCATTTTTCGGCCGAGGGTCTGCGTGCGCGCATGAGCGACGAAACCAGAACCCTGGGAGGAGTAAACTGTAAAAAAATGCTGGTGGAAAACAGTGCCGGCGGCGGAGCCGAAGTATGGGTAGCCGAAGCTGATTTTTCTTACTATGCTTATAAAGACCTGCTTAAAAGCGACTATGCCGTACAGGGGCTTTCGCTGCTGCAGCTGAAAGGTATTCCCATGGAAATAAACGTTACCAGCGAAGGATTCCGGGTGGCGGGTTTCCGTTTTAAGGAGTACAGCAATTCGGTACCTGCCGGCTTTTTTAACACGGCCTACCCTCCTGCCGACGGACAGGTAAAAACAGACACGAAATAAAACCTACATATACAGTACTACTAAACCGAAAAGCAGCGCAGGTATACCCCGGTATATCTGTGCTGTTTTGTTTGGAGCCACCCTATACGGCTTTGCGGCCGGCATCGGCCAGACGCTTGCGGGCGCGGTCCACTTCGTAGCGCATTTGCAGGTTCATCCAGATTTCGGCTTTAATATCGAGGGTCTCTTCGAGCTTCATGGCCAGGGAAATGGTCATATTGCGGCGGCCATTGATAACAAGACTTAGTTCCGGGCGGGTAATGCCCAGCATACGGGCAAGCTCTGCCTGTTTTATGCCCCGGTACCCGATCTCATCGGCCAGGAACACACCCGGGTGAAATACGTCGCCGGGAATAATATCTGCGGCGGGTGCGGTATGGACTATATTATTATTCATAGTGTTTTGATATTTCGTATATGACTATTCTGACGGTTTCTTCGTTAAGAGGTACCACAATAAGACGGTACTGATCGTTTAAGCGGAGCGAGCACTGCCCCTTTCGTTTTCCTCTCAGATGTTCGTAACGCAAACCCCTGAACTGGCGCAGATCTTCGGGTACAGCCAGAGCCAGCAGCAGGGTTACCAGCTTTTTGTACTGTGTTATTACCTGTTGCGGAAGCCGCTGCTTGCCGCGCAGTTCAGACTGGGGCGTACTGTACAACCGCTCCAGCTCTTCTGTTGCGAATTGTACATTCATCTTATACGCAAAGTTAAGCAAAAAGTTATCAAAAATGCAAACAAATCAAAAAATTTCCCTCGGATGTCGTATACATCTCTACATTGTTTTCCTGCCGTGCATAGGTAAATCACGATACCGGAAAACGGCTCCGTACCTTAGAGGCAGCTTTAAGCAGCTGCACAGGATTCAAAGATAGGCTTCAGCTACGGACCTGGTTTATACCCGTACAATGAAAATTTAAAATTCTACCGGAAAAAGTACAGGACGACTGGGGAGTGCGTCATTTTCGAAGGGAGCTGTCTGTATATTCAGGGCATAAAAACCGTCTTCGGCCTCATCGGGTACAAAAATAAGTTCGGTTATGGTTTTATCGAAGTCGGGTTGGCTGGCCACTTTCCAGAATACCTTATGAGCGGCAAGGGCTCCGTTATCTTTTTCAGGATCGACCGAAGGCTGGTCGAACAGCAGGTGTTCGATGTGCTTTTCATTAATGAACTGCATAGCCTCGGTAGTTATATAAGGCGGGTTGGTACCCGAACGGTCGGATGTTTTTACCGCTGCATCGTTGGGCAGGGTACGGATAATAAGTGCGCTGAATTGTATATCGCCCGGCCACAGCTCCTGCAATACGCGGCGGGTTACGGCATAACCGTTTTCTGTATGCTCTGGGAATACCGAAACCAGCAGGGCCAGCAATATACCTTTGGGTACATGCTCGTTTACCGATGGCCTGCCCGGCAGTATATGTCCTATACCTTCGGTATGGGTACCGGTTCCGTGTGGATTAAAAAACACGTTACAGAAATTTACCGGTGCTCCGGCATCCACACTCCCGGTCCAGTCGCCTGCCTGTACCGGTTCTATTTTTACCTGCGGACTATCCCATGCAAGTGTTTTTACGTGTGGCACCGATATATCGATCCCCCGCGAAAAATCGCATTTAAAGATGATATTGCTTAAGGTTATACGCGCTTTCATATACGCAATGTACAATTTTATTCGTCATCCTCTCCGGGCAGCTCCAGGGCTTTGATACTGCCGATGGCGTTACCGGCAATTCCTTTTATGGAGCCGTACATCTGGTTGGTATTAAAGAGTACTTTCTGTATCTGTTTTTCGCGTTTTTTCCAAATGGTTTCCATAGCGCGGCGTTCCGAATTCAGGTCGTCCTGCATCTGGGTAAAGCCTTCTACAATAGCTTCTACCTGCATGCGGAACTCGTTACCGGTAAGAAAATCGTACAGCATACTCATTTTTTCGCCTTTATTTTCCTGTACGGCTGTGGCATGCTGCAGCAGCACTACCGATTCGCGCAGTACAAAACACAGGCCTTTAAACTCCTCGTAGCTGCATATCCATATACCGTCGCGCTGACCCAGCCTTTGCATATCTTTAGGCAGCACATCGGTTACCAGCACCCCGAACAGAGCTCCTTTCTCGCGCATATCGGCCTTGAACTTTTCGATCCAGGAGGGCTGAAAGTCTTTGGTACGTTTACTCTCGTAATAAATAGCACCTACGTCAGGCCGGTTGTGGGTATTTACAATCTGCACACAGTCGGCGCCGCGTACCCCCTTTTTAATTTCCTCGATGGTGTCGAGCGGAAAGTTATCGCGCAGCCACTGTTCTATGGCCAGTTCTTGTACTTCGCCCTGCAGCTGCATAGAACCCTGCTGCGACTTACGCTGCAGTTCTTCGATAAGTTTTTTCTGGTCTTCGAGTTTTTTCTCGTATTCCTTTACCCGCAGTTCGTTGCGTTCCTGCTCTTTCCGGGCGGCTTCCAGCCGAACGGCCTCTTCTTTTTCCAGGAACTGTTTTTTCAGGTTCATTTCCAGGTCTTCGGTCTGCAGCTTCAGTTTACGCTTTTCTTCCAGCAGTTCCAGTTCGCGTTCGCGCATCTGTTTCGACTCGGCCTTGCTTCGTTCCAGTTCCTCGTTCAGTATCTTAAGCTGCGCACCCTGCTTTTCTTCCATTTCCAGGGCCAGGGCACGGCGCTGCTCTTCCAGCTTCAGTTTCTGCTCTTCTTCCAGCCGTTTACGCTCGGCTTCGCGGGCGGCATTCAGTTTTTCGCTGAATATCTCATTCTCCCGTTTTTTCTTTTCCTCAAATTCGGCTTTTTCGCGGTCGAGCTGTTGCTGCCCTTCCAGCATCTTATTGCGCTCCTCGGCCATTTTACGGCCCATCTCCTTACGCAGACGTTCTTCGGTCTGGTGCGCCAGAATTTCGTTTATGGCAATATCAGTACCACAATTCGGGCATTTTATCTGAGTTGATTCCGTACTCATTATTCTTTATTTTTTTATGCGCATCAGCTCCAGGTCGTTCTCAAAGGCAAACTTCATCTGTGCCCTTACAAAGGCATCGTCGAGCGGTTGTTCCTTTATCTGCAGCTGGCGGTCGATAAATTCGAGACGTGCGATCTGACCTTCGTCGGGCCGTCCTGCACGAAAAATATCCAGTATCTCTTTGTATTCGTTATGAAAAGTTTCCAGGTAATACTGAAATATCTGCACACTGGCATCGCGAAATTCGCCATTACCGTTAAAATCGGGCATGCGGCGCGTAAAATCGATGATACCGTTTAGCACAATAATGGCTGTTTGCCGTGCACTGTCGGCAGCCGGCGGATTCGACACCATATTTTCGCCAATTACGCTGTACAGTTCCACAATCTTTTCCTGGTTGGCGATAATGGCATCATTATATTCCTGGGCCGAGTAAAATACCTGGGCCAGCGATGTAAGTACGCTGAAAAAAACAGAGATCAGAAGCAGAATAATTCGTTGCATATATGCAAAAGTAACGAAAAGCAAGCGTCTGCATTGTGCAAAGCACCTTTTCTATTCACCAGAAAATGTGAAGATTTTCAATAGCTGAAAATTTCTTTTGTTTTTTGCGCACTCTGTACGTTCCAGGGCAGGTTTATAGAGTTACGGATACGGTTTTTTTCGGCTTCGGTAAGGTGCAGGCTGATGGAGATATCGTCTTTTTCAAAATTGCTGAGATCCATTTCGATATGGGTAATTTTACCGCCGAAATAGCCGCTCAGCAGCCAGGTAGCGGTTTCGTTGTTGTAGATCTGTACGGCTGTAACATTACTTATTACCCCGTCGAAGGGAGCCATAAAACCATCGAGCAGACCTAACACACTTTTTTTGTTTTTATAACGGTCGTGGTCGCTGCGTATTTCGTCGTTTATCTCCAGGAAGATTACTTCCGAACAGTTACTGTTGAGCCATTCGCGCAGGTGATAGATATACTTTACGGTTACCAGGTCGCCGTAATTATCGCGTACACCGGCATCGAACAGCGAGGTAACCGGCTCGGTAGGCAGGGTAACCGGCGGTAATACCAGCGGAAAAGAGGCATTCATGCGCAGGGCCGTGAGCATACTCAGTTTTTCGGCATTATGGTTTTTAAACAGACGCATAAACTCTACGTCTTCCATTTTGGGGTGCCAGCTAAAATTATCGGGCATACTTTTTTCGCTCAGGAACGATACCGGCTGGGCGCTTATCATCATACGACGGCCATCTTCCACCACGGTGGGCGACATAATAAGCAGCGGAATTTCGGCATTGAATTCAGGACGGGCATAAGCCATTACCTCGCGGTTAAAAATGCCATTGGTATTCTTGTTAAACTGCCTCTCAAAGGCCCAGCCCCTGTCTTTGGGATACCTGCGGCCATCATAAAGAAAGCTGCCGGTACGTATAAACAGATCGTTAAGAGCAATGGTAGAGGCCACGGCATTAAGTACGTCGCGGCTTATATTACGGGCCAGGGTATCCTGCCGGGTAGCGGGCAAACGGCCTTCCTTGTACTCGCGGTACAGCTCGCGGTAATAGGCAGCGCCCATCATTCCGCCGGAAGAGCCGGATATCATATGCACATGATCGAAAAATGCCCCGGCGGTTATACTATCCAGATGCGACAAAACTTCATATGCCCAGAGCGACATTTTGGTGCCTCCCCCGCTTACATTCACGAATATCAGCGGTGGCTTTTTTTCGCCGTATTTGGCTTCGAGGAATGCACGGCGGTTTTCCAGAATGTTTATGTGCAGGTCTATATCGTCTTTATGATAAGGGTTATTCCGGGCCAGGTATGCCAGGCTGTCTACATTATAAGCCAGCGGATCTTTTTCGTAATCGAGCCCGTAGGCATAGTTGCGGAATGTAACCCAGCGCTGCCGTACAGAAGTATCGAGCAGCAGAAATAACACCAGTACCACAACCAGGTTCCAGCGCCCGAAAATATACTGAAAAGCTCCGGCAGCCATCATAAATAAGGTAAATACCAGTAATATGGCCGATGCCGCCGGTATCTGAAACTCAGGCACCTCCCTGAAATAGGCAAACACGAAAATAATAACCACTGTAATAAGCTGGAACATAAGCGCATTAAAGTGATTGCGGTTAAACACCTTATTGAGCAGCTCCCTGGGGTAATGATCTACATTGCGGGCCGAGCGTATCTGCAGCGGACTGTGTAAATAGGTATAGGTACGCCAGGGATTGGGGCCGCGGCGCTGAGGTGTTTCGGTAACTATCTGCCGGGGCAGCCGGAAAGTACGCACCCGGGTAATGCGATGCTTACGGCGCACCTTAAGTCCGGGAAGATCTTCGGGATCGATACCGAAAATACGCTTGAGATCGTTATTAACGGCAAAAAAATAACCCAGCAGTACAAAGATAAAAATGAAAAAACCGGCCATAAAACCCAGTACACTGGGCCAGAATGTTTCGGCATTGCCCAGGTTTTCGGCACTGTTTTTAAAATAGTATAGCTCCCGTATATACAGTGCCAGAAACCCCATAGGCAACAGGGCATTATTAATACAGTACTTGTAAAAAGGGCGGCGCAACGTTGCCAGAAAAGGGAAGCGCCGGCTGTTGATAAGATAAGAGGAAAGATTAAAGGCCGAAATAAAACCACCCAGGGTTAGCCCTACAATAAAAAAGGCCCAGAACCCGGATGTACCCATATATTCGGGTTCCAGGAACAGGAAACGTATACCCAGGCCTATACCCCACCAGCCTTTTACCAGGGCTATAAGAAAGGCCCAGAAAAACATAATGAGAAAATTGCGCTGTATATGCACCAGCACCAGTTGTGCCGGGAAAAAGAACAGTATTTTCCGCAGTATGGGGTATTTGTTCAGTGGCGACATTCCTTCCTTAAAATTAGGAAAAAAGAACGAATTCCCAAGTTTAACCGATGCGTTTGTGTACCTCGGCTATAAGGGCATCGGCCTCGGAAAGCACGCGCTGCTCCAGCTCAGAGGCCCGGCTCAGGATATCGGTTTTGTAGACCTGGTCCTTTAACGTGGCAGCATTTATTTTTACATTCAGAAATGCTCCGCTAACGGCTGTTTTTATGCAAAGGGCACCTACTCCTCCGTCGCTCAGGCTGCTTTGCATGCCGGTTTCTACCATAGCACGCAGTACCGGCAGCACCTCTCCGGCGCGCTGCATAACGCGGTAGGGAACTTCTATGGCATAGCGGGTAGCGTCCTGTATAGCCTCGCTTCGGGCGGCTTTTTCAGCTTCGGATTTATTGGGCAGTCCGAATGCATGCATAATTTTATTAAAGGCAGCCGTATCTTCGTCTACCAGGAAGGTAAGCTCCGAAGCCAGGGCAGCTCCTTTTTCGGCCCAGTTGCTGTAGTATTCCCATTTATCGTCCCAGCCGCGTTTGTGCGAGCTGAGGTTGGCTACCATAGTACCCAGTGCCGCTCCCAGCGCTCCGGCAAGTGCGCTTATGCTGCCTCCGCCGGGGGCCGGACTTTCGCTCAGGGTTTCGTTTACAAAACCTTCTACGGTTAAGGCTGCCAGCTTTTTACCGGCACCTGCATTCAGTACGTATTCTATAATCTTTTTATCGGGATCGAAAGGCTTCAGTTCGTCCAGTCCCAGCGATTTTACGGCTATTTTAATAATCTCACGTTCGGGGATACCGGTAGAACGGTTTTGTTTACGCAGGTAAAATTTACCGGCATCCAGGAGCGATTGCAGGGGAATAAGCCCCACCAGTTCGCTGCCGGTTACCCGTATACCACGCTCTTCGGCCTTCAGCTTTACAGCCTCAAAGGCTTCGTGCACACTGCATACCGTAATATCGGTAAGGTTCATGGATATTTGTGCAATACCGTACTCTTCAATAAACCAGCCTATTGCCTTTACACTTTTAAGCATACCGGGCACAAATACCTGCTCGCCGTTTTCGTCGAGCACCGGTTTGCCGGTAAGCGGGTCGCCTTCGCGCAGGGCTCTTCCCTTTTCGCGTACATCAAAGGCAATAGCATTGGCCCGGCGTGTAGAAGTTGTATTCAGGTTTACATTATATGCCACCAGAAAGTTACGGGCACCTATAACCATAGCCCCGAAGCGCGGGTTAAACTCCGCAGGACCAAAATCGGGCTTCCACTCAGGCTGCAGTATCTTGCTGGCAAAACCTTCGTACTCGCCGGCACGTATACGGGCCAGATTCCTGCGTTCGGGCTGGGTTGCCGCCGCTTCGTAAAAATAACCGGAAAGATTCAGTTCGCGCCCGACTCTTTCGCCCAGTTTATGGGCCCAGGCTGCCGTTTCTTCCATGCTTATATTGGCAATAGGGATAAGCGGGCATACATCGGTGGCTCCCATACGAGGGTGTTCGCCTGTATGCCGGCTCATATCGATGAGTTCGTACGATTTTTTTATAGCGCGGAAGGCAGCCTCAATTACCACATCGGGAGCACCGGCAAAGGTAAACACCGTACGGTTGGTGGCCTTACCGGGGTCTATATCCAGCAGTTGTACGCCGTCTACACTACGTATAGCCTCGGCTATCTGGTCCAGTATTTTCTGATCTCTGCCTTCGGAAAAATTGGGAACACATTCTATGATCTGTGGCTGCATAATCTGATAAATTTGACGGTAAAATTACACAAACCGTCAAACCACGGGCATACAATTTTGCTTATTTTACTGCTTCAGGAAACGGAACACCTCATTTTGCGGCCCGTATACATACAGCAGGTACATACCTGCGTGCAGGTTTCCCAGGGGGATGCCGAACTGGTTTGTGGCAGAAGCATTAATTTTTCCCTGCAGCAATATTTTACCGCTCATATCGCGCAGTTCGTAACGCTGATTTCCATACTGCTCCAAAGGTCCCTGCAGGGTAAGTACATCTGCCGCCGGGTTGGGATATATCTGCCACATTTCCGTATTGCTGCCCGGCATACAATAAATGCTGCCATAAGCCTTTATGCTTCGCATGCCGTTATGGTCCTGCTGCTGCAGGCGGAGGTAGCGGTGTGCGGCAGGTAAGGACAGATTACCGGTATTGTAGCTGCGTATCTCGTTCGAATTACCGGCACCCGGCAGGCGGTATATCTCAGTCCAGAGTACTTCGTCGGCCGAACTTTCCAGTATAAAAAAGGCATTATTACTTTCGGAAACACTTTGCCAGGATGCCTGTACCCACTGCCCTGAAATACATTCGGCCTCCCAGTTCTGTATATGTGCCGGCAGGGGCGAATTACCCGCACCGGAAAGCCATAGTTCAGAAAAACCGGGTACGGTATAACCCGAAAAGGAAGCTCCGCTGATGGCAAAGCCGGCCTGCACGGTGCTAACACTACCCGATTCTGCAGGCAGATGCAATGTTATGGTTCCGGTTCCGCAGTTATCGGCAAAGCTGCCGTTTTCGGCCGTGCCACTGTATTTCGACAGTTTAAGATCGGCCGGGGAACTTACATCGTCGGTAGGGCTCAGGTTGGCATTGGCATGTGCAGAAAGATTTGTAAAATCGGCATCGTTATAGTAAAGGCGCAGACCTACATTGGCCACAGGTGCCTGCCCGGAGCGTATGGTCCAGTGTTTTTGCAGGGCCGACTGCAGAAACTGCGGCTGCGAAGCATCGCAGGATTGAATCTCCGGTACGGCTGCATCGCTGTAGCCGCGGAACTCTACCCAGCCCAGATCGCTGCCCTGCGGATTTAACGATGCAATGATGCGTGAGGTTCCCGGCTGCATAAAATGTATATACCGGTCGCCAGGCTTTACCCAGCATCCGCTGTGATCATTTTCCGTAAAAACGGATGCAGGCGCGGCCGGTACCGTAACCGTTACAGGTACCGCTACCTGAGCCTGGCATCCGTTAAGCGGGTTGCTTACCTCTACTGTGTATGAAGTGTTGGCATACATTGCATCCGAAAACAGGTACAACGTATCGTTATTTCCATTCAGTACCGGCCCAACGGCGGCTCCGCCTCCTGATACCCGAAGCTGGTAGTGCATCGAAGCCTGGGTCTGGTAAGCTTTTATAAGTGCATTGCCTCCAAGGCAGTTTATATTGGCCGACTGTATGGTGGGCAGTGCAGGTCGTGGATTTACTACAATATGCATGGGTGGCGAATAAAAAGGACAGCCCTCTTCATTATACGCCGTAACCATATAGCGGCCGCTTGCAGAAGGAGTTATCACTTGTCCGCTTTGCCCGGTATTCCAGCTGTACGAGGAATAAGAGCCCGATGCGGTTATACTGGCTGCCGTTCCTTCGCAAAAGATGGTATCCGGAGCTGCTGTAAGGGTTATAACCGGCGGTGTGGGATCGTATTTCACAGCGGCATATACCCGCATTGTAGCCAGTACAGCCGCCAGAGCTCCCATACTGATCCGTAAGCGGTTAAAAGGAGCTGTGGCATTAAACCCTACCAGCGACGATGGTGTACCTCCCGAAAGCACCGCCAGGCCCAGCAGCGACGAAACCGTACGACTTTCTACCAGTGTTGCATCGTTGTACATGGCAACATCAATATTCCCCAGCAGTGTAATATCGAGCAGGCCGCTGCCGTCGCCGATTATAAAACCGGCAAAATCGCCCGTATTACCTGCCGTAGGGAAGGCTACCTCGATATAGGTACGTCCGCCAACGCCCACCGGAACCGAAATGGTAGCATAATTAGTGTACGTGGCATCGGTAACATTAGAGGCCGAGCTTACCGAGCACAATGCGCATACTCCTGTAGTTCCGCTTGCACTGAGTGTATTTGCATACTGCAGCCCGCACCCCGACGAAGCGTTTACATAAAACGGATCGCCCAGGTACAGCTGGCTCAGCACATTCAGTATACCGCCCAGCGTTACGCGTACACGGCCTATGGTATAGCTGCCCGGAGGGGTACGTATACTAAGTGCATACAGGCTTTGCGAAGCATTCAGCACATTCAGGTCCGAAGCATTTATACCGCTGCGTTGTACAATTACATTTCCCGAGGGGTCGAGCACTTCTACCCGTATGGCCTGCAGCAGGGCCAGATCCGACAGCAGCCCGGCCTTGCGTACAGGTACCACCACAAGGGCCTGGGGCGATGCCGGCACAGAGAAACCCGTTTCAATACTTGTAAAAGAACCTACACCCAGGTTATTGCGCATTTCGCTGTAGGTGCCGGTATTGCCATCTGCCGAGGCCGCCGCATTTACTACACCCTGGTTACATGGTACCCCGCAGGAAGTATAGGAAATAAGCTGGTTTGCATATACAATCTGAGCTTTTGCCTCCCGGCATACATAAAACAGCATATATGCACATAAAAATGCATAGGGCAGGTATTTCATAATTCTTTGTTATTTAGTGTGTGTATTGCAAGAATACGCAGCAACAACAAAGAAGGTTAGCATAAATTAACTAACGTAAGCAGTCTTTTACTAAACGTAGCTCAACGGGTAATTTTACGAAGCAGGCGAACAAGCTCCAGAGCGATATAGTACTCTTTCCACCAGTTCTGATCCGAAGGTACAATATGCCATTTTACAGGGCGGCTGCAGTCGTCGAAGATACGTTCGTACATTTCGGTGTATTCTTTCCGTTTTTCGTACACCTGCATATCGCCTTCGTTATATTTCCAGCGTTTACGCGGGTCGGATATCCGTTCCTGTAAACGGCTGAGCCGCTCCTGATCGCTGCAGTGCAGGTAAAATTTAAGCATATGTGTTCCGGTCGATTTCAGTAACGCCTCGAATGCATTCATATGTTTAAGGCGTTCCTTTACTTCGGCCGGTGCTATCCATTTTTCAACGCCTGGCACCAGTATATCTTCGTAATGACTGCGGTTAAATACCTTTATCATTCCTTTTTCGGGTGCTTCTTTATGCACCCGCCACAGATAATCGTGTTTCTGTTCTTCTTCGGAGGGCTTTTTAAAGGCTTTTACCGAAACCCCCATGGGGTTCATTCCGCTGAACACATTTTTAATAGCCCCGTCCTTACCGCTGGCATCAAGGCCTTGCAATACAACCAGCACAGCATCCCTTCCACGGGCATACAGGTCGTACTGCAAAACTTCCAGTTCGGCCTTCAGCTGTGCCAGTTCTGCTTTGGTTTTATCTTTATCTCTGCCCTGCGGGGCCCTTGACGATATTTCGCGAAGACGAACAGCCATAGTTGCTTTCTTTTTATTTTTGACCAAATTAAAAAAATGAAAACAATAGGGCTTCTCTTTCTTTCGAATGTGTTTATGACCTATGCCTGGTACGGACACCTTAAAAACCAGGAAATGCCCTGGTGGAAAGCAGTACTTATAGGCTGGGGCCTTGCCTTTTTCGAATACCTGCTTATGGTTCCGGCAAACCGCATCGGGTACCTCAGCGGCACCTTTACGGCGGCACAGCTCAAAATTGTGCAGGAAGTAATATCGCTTACCGTGTTTGCTCTGTTTTCCATTTTCTTTCTTAAAGAACGTATCGGGTGGAATTATGCGGCGGCCTTTTTCTGCATTCTTATGGCGGTTGTATTTATTTTCCGCAAATAGGCATAAAATAAGAAAGGGGCCGTGGGCCCCCTCTCGATGATTGTGATTAGTAATACGGTTATCGTAACAGGGTTACATGTCCGTACAATGTTTTTTCGTCACCGTTAATATACAAAATATTCACTTTATATACGTAGGTGCCGGATTCTAATAATTTCCCTGAACCGGCTTTTCCGTCCCAGCCCTCGTACAGGTCTACGGAATGAAACAGACGTTCGCCCCAGCGGTTAAAGATGTTCAGTTCGAAACTCTGTACTCCGTAGTCGATCACTTTCCAGCGTTCGTTCAGTTCGTCGCCATTGGGCGTAAAAGTGTTGGGAATAAAGGGCCCGTCGTGATTTACAATTACCCGTTTGTGTGAAGTAATTTCGCAACCGTTTTCGTCGGTAATAAGCATACGGTACAGGGTGGTTCGCTCCGGCCAGGCCATAGGTATTGCACAATTATAGCAATTGAGGTTATAAGGCGGGGTCCATTCCAGCTGTAATACTCCTGTACCACCTCCATACACAGGTTGCAGGTAGGTAATATCGCCCAGTTGTATCTCCTGCACGGTAGAGTCGGCATACAGAGCAGGCGGTTCGGTAATGGTAGTGGCAAAAGAGCTGTCGCAGCCACGGCTGTCTTCGATCTGTATGGAATAATTTCCGGCATACAGCTTGCCCAGAGCCCCGGTACTGCCGTAAGGTGTACCGTTTATATAATATGTATACGGCGGCGTGCCCGAAAGCGGTGTTACGTATATAATACCACTGGGATCGCCATTGCACAGCACATTAGATACATTATAGGTGAAGTTTATGGAACTGCCGGCACTTACACTGAAGCTGGCAGGGTAAGGACAACCATAAACATCGGTTACCTGTACGCTGTAGTTACCGGCATTGATATTGCTGATATCTTCGGTAGTGGCTGCATTACTCCACAAAAAGGTAAAGGGGCCTGTTCCGCCGGCCACCGAAAGATCGATAGCGCCATCGTACAGATCGGTGCAGGACTCGTTGGTTACCTGCCCGGCAATCTGCGGCGGTACACTAAGCTCTACCAGGTTAAACGAAGCAGTATCGAAACAGCCGTTGGCATCGCGGATAATTACGGTGTAGCTGCCTTCGGGCAGACCGGTTGCCGTGGCTCCACTCTGCGGCGGATAGGTATCCCAGGCATAAATATAAGGGCCCACGCCTCCGCTTACCTGTACTCCGGCTTCGCCATTGCTGCCGTTGATACAGTTTATATTTAGGGAGTCTTTACTGTGCTGCAGGGCCGTTGGACTGTTTACCTGGTATGCCGTGGTATCGTTACATCCGTAAGCATCCTGGGCAATGAACACATATACCCCCTGCGGCAGATTGCCGATTGCAAAACCCGCCTGGGGCGGACTTGTATTCCACCAGCCGCTTACTGGCTGCTCGCCCGTGAGTATGGTAACATTAATACTGCCATCGCTGAACCCAAAACAGGACACATCCTGTATACTGGCATTATAGGTAATGGTATCGCTTACGGTAACATAAACGGTATCGCGGCCGCCACAGGGTTGTGGTGCGGTATAAATGATCTGGTGCACTCCCGAACCTGCCACAGCCGGATCGAAAAAGCCGCTGAGTGTATCGGTTATACCAGCACCCGACCATACACCACCGGCAATATCCACGCTAAGCGTATCGCCGGGGCCATTTACACAGAATACCGGCGGCTGAGCCACAATGGGTGTATCGGGCGGAGAATAACGGAACAGCACCGAGTCTACATTTACACAACCTTTAGAATTATAGGCCGTAAGATAAAACCAGGTATCGGTATGCGGTACAGAATCTATTACAAGCGGCAGTGCCGGGCCCGCCGGCGGAAAGCCCGGTATAGGCGGGTTGGATGTCCATACCAGTGTGGTAGTAGCCGTAATGGTTTGCGCCGCGGTAGGCGGAGGCGGCGGAACCGAATAAATAGATGCCGACTGCGGCGAGCATGAATTGTCGTTAATGGCCGAGTTAATGTTACCCGAATTATAGGTTACGGTAGAAGGACCACAGGAAGCCATACCGGTAAATGTAATGGTTGCATTGGTAAGCGCACCCACATCGGCCCCTATACAGTCGTATATCTGCACCAGCCAGCCCCCCTGTGTGGCATCGTTGCCATACACCGGTGCCCAGTTAATGGGCGTATTGCCCGGGCCATAGGTACCGTAGGTCCCTCCCAGCCCCGACGGGGCAATGGCACATACATTCAGGTTGGCTGTTGATTCTGTGGTAAAACACAGGTTATTTACATTATCGCCGCTGTTGCAGATGGCACCCTGTCCGTTGGCACCGGGATTCGGCGACAGCAGTACAGTACCTCCACCCGGCCCTACCATGTAAAAGGCCAGGTCGGACACATAGGTATGTACGGCATTAAAGCATACCGTAATTTCGGTATTGGCATCAATAATAAAGGGATCGGGCGGTGGATTATAATACGTAAAACTGTTATTGGTATTGAATACGCCGTTAATAACGGTTGTATCGCAGGAGGGCGCAAGCGAGTCTGCAATATTCAGCAGGGTTTGCTTATGCCATACCCAGGCTCTGAAACAGCCCTGCACCACATTATTACCATCGGTTATAACCACGCGGTAACCTCCTGATGCCAGGCCGGTACGGGTAGAGGTCGGTACATTCTGGTCTGTACCCATAGCTACCCATGAATTGGTACCAGGGTTGTAATTAAACCAGTCGAACTTCCAGCCCGGCACACCTCCCGGAGGAGTAGCCGTAAGCGTAGCCGGTACCGGGGTATTAAAATAATCCGGATCGCAGAATATAAAAATCGGATCGGGCGGCTGTCCGTTAGTGTAGGTGGTTTGTTCCACCACAGCGGCTCCCGGTCCCGATAACTGGGCAAACAACGAATTGCCTGCCAGTAAACAGCAAAAGAATAAACAGGCATGTAAAAAGATACGATTCATAACAGATTCCTGTTTAGTTTAATGTTATTTGTGTGCAGTTATCGAACTGCTGCTGATTTACCTTTACACGCTGTATTTCCAGGGCGCAGAAGAATGCACGCAGCATTTGCTGCAGCGCTTCGGGAGAAGTTGTTTTAAAATACAGGTATGCATACCCCGAGCTTGTACCTTCGGCCAGCACCGGATCGAAATTTACCACTCCGGGAATTTCCATTACAAGCGCTTTGTACGATTTAAGTACTACCGGGTCGGAGCTGAAATTTGCCAGGGTTAAATAGGCTCCCTGCTGCTCGCCCGAATAATCGATACCCGAAAGCGTCATTACCGCCTCGGGTTGAGCCTGCTGGGCATACAAACCCGGCATACTCGTGCACAAGGCTAAAAACAATATCAGTACACTCTTCTTCATGCTGGTTTTTATTTTCACACTTATTGTTGCTAAAAGCGTTACCCTAAAGGCATCGGTGTAGTTTTAAACACATACCGGCAACAATTATTTTAAGATTTATTAACGAAAGTACAAAACAAATAAAGGATTATCAAATCAAATCTCAAAAAAAATGAAATTTTCGACCTTTATGTATTTTACTTTCATGCATAACCCAGGAGTGTAAAATATAAACCACTCTATTTCAGCACAAAAACACATACACTACGGATACAGTAGACTATGAGCAAAAAAGGAAAGACGCACCGGGTGAAACAGCACGTCTTTTACAGATTGTGTATGAGAAAATATTATTGAAATTCGAAGAAAAAGAACCAGGCGGCTACATTTTCGCAGTTGATATTTTCGTAATAGCCTATGGTGCTGCGGGAACTGTTCATTACCCGTCCATTTTCTATATAGCCAATGGTGCTGCGGGAGCTGTTCATTACCCGTCCCGACTCGAGATACCCCAGTGTACTGCGGTTACTGTTCAGAAAGCGGTCGCCCTCTACATAACCCAGTGTGCTGCGGTTACGGTTCATGATGCGTGCTCCGTCGAAATAGCCCACGGTATTCCGGCTGCTGTTCATCACGCGGCCGTCATTCTCGATATAGCCGGTGGTATTACGGCTTTCGTTCATGAGTCGTTGTGCCCTTAGCTGTGTAGTAACCCCCATTACCCCCAGCAAAACTATAAGTGCATATTTCATGTTACCCAAATCTATATTTACCCGATGGAGTATAGTCAAAAATCGTACCAAACTAACCGAATATCGAACGAAAACAACCGTTTATATACGATAAAAAGCCGAACTCTTTGCAGGTTCCGGCTTTTTATATACAGTATATTTTACAGTTTAAGCGGTAGCTTCAGAAGCTTTTGCGGGCTTATCCTGCATAGCGGGATCGTTAAATATCTTACGGTAAAAGATAAGAATAAGGAATACGCCTATAGATATGGATGCATCGGCAAAATTAAATACCGGACGGAAGAACATAAAGCGGTTATCTTCTCCAAAAAGAAAATCGGGCAGCCATCCCGGGGCTTCGTCTTTTTTAATATTGATAATTTCGGAATAGAACATATCTACAACCAGGCCTTTTGTAACCGGTGCATAGCCACCTTCTTCGGGCATAAATACAGCTACGTCCCTGCAGTTTTCGATATAGTAGGGGTTACCGCAGGTGCTTGAAAATATGCGGCCATACACCATACTGTCGATGATATTACCGGCCGCACCTGCCACAATAAGCGACATGGATATGATAAGATGCCGGGAGGCTTTTTTCTTAGCCCAACCATACAGCAGGTATCCAAGCCCGAACACGGCCAGCACCCTGAATAGCGACAGCACAATTTTACCTGTATCGCCACCAAACTCCAGTCCGAAAGCCATACCATTATTCTCGATAAAATGCAGCTGCAGAAAATTGCCCAGTACCTTACGGGTTTCGCCGTAATGAAATGTAGTTTTGATCCAGATTTTAATAATCTGGTCCACAACGAGCACGCCCATAAAAATGCATATGGGAACGCGCATAATTTGCCAGAAATTTTTCAAAACGGCCTGTTATTTATTTTGTTTCAGTTTGGCTTCCATGCTCAGTGTAGCATGTGGTACGGCCAAAAGACGCTCTTTCTGTATCAGTTTGCCGGTTTCGCGGCAGATGCCATACGTTTTATTCTGAATACGCGTAAGGGCTGCTTCCAGGTTCTGGATAAACTTTTTCTGGCGCATGGCCAGCTGCCCGATCTCTTCGCGGGTCATAATTTCGCTGCCGTCCTCTACCAGTTTAAACGTAGGCGAAGTATCGTCTGTAGAGTTGCTGTCCTTATAATTAAAGGTGTTTTGTAACAAATCCAGTTCACGGCTTGCCTTCTCCAGTTTTTTCTCGATCAGGCTTTTGAACTCCTCCAGTTCTTCGTCGGAATATCTTACTTTTTCTGCCATAGGTATATATTATTGTTTAATAATAACGGTACATAGTACGATATATAGATAGCTGAGTTTCATAAATGTTCATAAAACTCTATTGTTTGTTGATTATTAGCCTTACTGAAATGCCGTCGGTAAGTTCGGTTTCGGGCACTTCGCTGCCCAGGGATTCCTGCCAGCGGATGTCGTCGGCAAGGGTTTCGGCCTGTATGTAGGCTGCATGTGCCTGCACTGCATCCTGCACCACAGCATTTTCTTCCAGGATTATTACAATACGGTCGGTAAGTTCCAGGCCGCTGTCTTTACGCAGGTTCTGGATACGGTTTACCAGGTCGCGTGTGAGTCCTTCGCGAAGCAGTTCGGGGCTCAGGGTTATATCCAGGGCTACGGTAATTTTTCCGTCGCTGGCCACCAGCTGCCCGGGTATATCTTCGGTAAGTATCTCAACATCGTCCAGTGCCAGTTCTACTTCCTTATCGTGCAGGGCAAGCTGTATGCGGCCGGTATTCTCCAGGTTGCGGATGGCGGCCTGGTCCATCGCCGAAACGGCAGCAGCCACTGCTTTCATATCTTTACCGAACTTAGGCCCCAGCTTTTTAAAATCGGGCTTCAGCAGTTTTACGATCTGGCTGTTTTCTTCGGTAACATACTCTATCTGCTTTACGTTTACCTCGGCACGTATCAGCTCTTCTACCTGCTCTATAAGTGCTCTCATAGCGGGGTTGAGTACCGGAATGCTTACTTTGGAAAGAGGCTGCCGCACCCGTATTTTTTCTTTCTGGCGCAGGCTCAGCACCAGCGAAGATATACGCTGTGCATACTGCATTTTTTCTTCGAGCTGCAGGTCGATGAGGGCCTCGTTTACCTCTGGAAAATCGCTCAGATGCACACTCAGCGAAGCATTACGGCGGCTTACGCTGTTGAGGTCGCGGAAGAGCTGCTCGCTGTAAAAAGGTGCCACCGGACTCATAAGCCGGGCTATGGTTTCCAGGCAGGTGTACAGGGTCTGGTAAGCGCTTATCTTATCGCTTTCGTATTCGCCTTTCCAGAAACGGCGGCGGCACAAACGCACATACCAGTTGCTGAGGTCGTCGTTTACAAAATCGCTTATAAGGCGGCAGGCCGTATGTGGTTCGTAGTTTTCAAATTCCTGCTCCACCTTTTTTACCAGGGTATTCAGCAGCGAAAGTATCCAGCGGTCGATCTCAGGCCGCTCCTGTATATCGGCTTCGCGGTAGGCAAAACCGTCTACATTGGCATAAAGGGCAAAAAAGTTATAGGTATTGTACAGGGTGCCGAAAAACTTACGCAGTTCTTCCTGCACGCCTTCGGGGTTAAACTTAAGGTTATCCCAGGGCGCGGCATTGCTTACCATGTACCAGCGTACGGCATCGAAACCATATTTATCGCCCATCTCGAACGGATCTACGGCGTTGCCCAGGCGTTTGCTCATTTTATTCCCGTTACGGTCGAGCACCAGGCCGTTCGACACTACATTTTTAAAGGCTACGGAATCGAACAGTCCTACGGCTATGGCATGCAGTGTAAAGAACCAGCCACGGGTCTGGTCTACGCCTTCGGCAATAAAATCGGCGGGGAAGTTTTTGGTTTCGCCGCCCATATAGTGATTCTGGGCGTAGGGCATGGCACCGCTGTCGAACCATACATCGATCAGATCCGTTTCGCGGCGCATGGGTTTTCCATCGTCGGAAATCAATACAACATCATCCACAAAGGGACGGTGCAGGTCAAAATCAGCATCGATCAGGTTCGAAGCCATCAGCCCGGCATCTACGGCCTTTTGCACCTCGCTGCGCAGCTCATCCACACTCCCAATGCATTTTTCGGCAGTTCCATCCTCAGTGCGCCATACAGGCAGGGGTACCCCCCAGTATCTCGAACGGCTCAGGTTCCAGTCTACCAGATTTTCCAGCCAGTTGCCAAAACGGCCGCTACCGGTACTTTCGGGTTTCCAGTTAATGGTTTTATTCAGCTCAATAAGCCGGTCTTTATAGGCCGTGGTCTTTATAAACCAGCTGTCGAGCGGGTAATAGAGCACGGGTTTATCGGTACGCCAGCAGTGCGGGTAACTGTGTTCGTAGGTTTCTTTCTTAAAAAGCTTACCTTCTTCCTGCAGGCGCAGCACAATACGTTCGTCTACGCTCAGGTAGGCTTTCAGCTCACGGATCTTGCCGTTTGCTTCCAATATCTGTTTCTGTTTTTCGAATTCGGCTTGTTTTTCGGCATCGTTCAGGTAGGCTTCCTTCACAAACTCTTCGCCATAAAGAAATACACCATCCTGTACCTCGGGTGTAAAACGTCCGCGTTTGTCAACCAGGGTAAGGCTGCCTATACCGTTCTGCTTCGCCACCCTAAAGTCGTCCGAACCAAAGCTGGGTGCAATGTGTACAATACCTGTACCATCGGTAGTAGTTACAAAGTCGCCGGTAATGATGCGGAAGGCATCGCCGTCGGCAGGCTGTGCAAAGGGCAGCAGCTGTTCGTAACGCAGGCCTGCCAGTTCGGCACCCTTTAAGGTATGCAATATGCGGTAAGGGATAATTTTATCACCGGCTTTGTACGCATCAAAACCGGCATCGAGGCCTTTTTCGCTGAAGTAAGCCCCTACCCTGTCTTTAGCCAGAAGTACGGTAATGCGTTCGTGCGAGTAAGCATTAAAGGTTTCGAGCAGCACATAGTCGATATTCTTACCCACAGCCAGGGCCGTATTGGAAGGCAGAGTCCAGGGTGTGGTAGTCCAGGCCAGTACATATACATCGCCGGCCACGGGCAGGCTGCCTTTGTTGCTGAGTTTAAACTGCACCACTGCGGTACGGTCTTTCACATCGCGGTAGGCACCGGGCTGGTTCAGCTCATGTGTACTGAGTCCTGTACCGGCGGCAGGACTATACGGCTGTATGGTAAAGCCTTTATAAAGAAGGCCTTTATCATAAAATTTTTTCAGCAGGAACCATACACTCTCCACATAATTCCGCTCAAAGGTGATGTACGGATCGTTCATATCTACCCAGTAGCCCATGCGACGGGTAAGATCGTTCCATACATCGGTATATTTCATAATGGCCTTGCGGCATTCATTATTATATTCTTCTATACTGATCTTAACCCCGATATCGTCTTTACGGATGCCGAGGCGTTTTTCCACTTCCAGCTCTACCGGAAGCCCGTGTGTATCCCATCCGGCTTTGCGTTCTACGCGGAAACCTTTGAGTGTTTTATAACGGCAGAACAGGTCTTTTACGGTACGGGCCATTACGTGGTGAATACCCGGCACCCCATTGGCACTGGGCGGCCCTTCGTAAAACACAAAGGTTTTATCTGCAGGGCGGGTTTCCACGCTTTGTTCAAAAATGCGGTTTGCAGCCCAGAACTCCAGTATATCGCGGTTTACCTTAGGCAGGTCGAATGCATCATAAACAGTATATTTCCTATTTTCCACAGCTGCTTTTTAAAAATAAGGTGCAAAAATACGAAAAATGCATCAAGGAAGTAATAGTTCCCTTATGTTAAGCTGTTACTAAAAAGATAATCTTTTGATACAAGTAGCGGGGAGCAAAAGTGCCGGAAATTTAATTTCTCTTACAAAGCAATACGTGCAGGTTTGGTACCTGTGCATACAAAAAAATGCCGTTGCAGGAGTACATTTTGCTTTCGGATAGCGGGCTGTTCCGACTATTATTATTTAGCAAAAAAGGCTTTGTGTTATCAAATGAAAGCCATAAATTCGCAGCCGTCAATTAAATTTATATTTACAGCATGAGCGTTCTGGTAAACAAAGATTCCAAGATAATCGTACAGGGTTTTACGGGTAAGGAAGGTACCTTCCATGCCGAGCAGATGATTGCCTACGGCACCAATGTAGTGGGTGGCGTTACCCCGGGTAAGGGAGGCAGCGAGCATTTGGGCAGGCCGGTATTTAATACCGTAGCAGACGCCGTTACAGGTGCCGGAGCCAATGTAAGTATCATTTTCGTGCCGCCTGCTTTTGCCGCAGATGCCATTATGGAAGCTGCCGAGGCCGGTATTAAAGTAATTGTATGTATTACCGAAGGTATTCCGGTAAAAGATATGGTAGCCGTTAAGAATTATCTGAGCGGCAAAGACTGCACGCTTATCGGCCCCAACTGTCCGGGTGTAATTACATCAGACGAGGCCAAGGTAGGTATTATGCCGGGTTTTGTATTTAAAAAGGGCCGTATAGGCATCGTATCCAAATCGGGTACGCTTACCTACGAAGCTGCCGACCAGGTTGTAAAGGCCGGTATGGGTATTTCTACTGCCATTGGTATAGGTGGCGACCCTATTATAGGTACCACTACCAAACAGGCTGTGGAACTGTTTATGAACGATCCGGAAACCGATGCCATTGTTATGATCGGTGAAATTGGCGGTAGCCTGGAAGCAGATGCCGCCCGCTGGATAAAAGAAACCGGTAACAAAAAGCCGGTAATTGGTTTTATTGCCGGGCAAACCGCTCCCAAAGGCCGCCGTATGGGTCATGCCGGAGCTATTGTAGGTGGAGCCGACGATACAGCCGAAGCCAAAATGCGTATTATGAGCGAGTGTGGCATACATGTGGTTGCCTCCCCTGCCGATATCGGTAAAAAAGTAGCCGAAGTAATGGGTGTACCCGCTTAAGATAAAGTATACAAGCCTATTGTAATTTATAGAAAAAGTCTCGCCCTGGCGGGACTTTTTTAGTTTATTCCAGTGTAAGTACAGGTCGAAAGCCTTTAAAACTGCGTGGCTGCAGATCGCCCCGGAAAGGATCGGGTGCCTCAATGGCCACATCGGCACCGTAGGTGAACCAGCTGCCGCCTTTGCTCGAAGCACTGTTCAACAGCATTTCGGATACATTACCGCCCATATTGTAAAGCCCATAACCATTTGGCCAGTAAGAAACCACAGGAGCCGTAAACAAAGTACTGAAACCCATTTCCAGTGCGTTATCCGGTGGCAGCAGGCGGGGTTTTCCGCTTAATACATCATAGGTAATGTTCCCTTCGCCGAAAAGACGAAAATTAGCCTGCATATCGCCATTGGCCCTGCGCAGGTAAGGGCCGCCCCAGGGATAAGGCGAAAGCTGCAGCCCTCCCTTAGCAGCATGTACCCATTGCATTTCGGTTGGCAGGGTAACTTTTACCTTATGCCCTTCGAAAGCCTTGCCATGTTTCCGGAGTTCTTTATTAATATATTGCTCCAGCCAGTTACAAAACAACAGTGCCGCCTCGTAGGTTATGCCAACCACAGGGTACCCGGCATAGGCAGGGTGCCAGTGATAATACTGTACAAAGGCGTTGCTGTGTATACCCAGCTGCTCGTCGTGCCATACCTGTGTATCGCGCCGCGCCTTTTCCCAGGCAAGTACATCCGTTTGCTTAAGTTCGTCGGTAAACAGGTTGTACAGCGCATTAGGCACTTCGGTACGAAACATGTAGAACGAAGCTATTTTCAGTGAATCGCCGCCTGCTGTTTTAAGCGTGGCTGCAGGTATCTGCACCCAGTACCAGTCTGGCTTTTCGGCCCAGCTTTTATACCTGTTTTTCTTTGCATGGATAAGGGATACGCCCGCTATAAGCAGGCACAGCAGCATACATATTTTTTTCATACGGAACAGTATTTAGGTTATACCTGTAAAACGTGTATACTCTTCCACTTACACATTTTTTTAGTACTTTTTAACCTAATACTACCGGCATTGCATCCCCGGCACTATTGCAGAGCATCGTAAAACACCTGCTGTATGCGTGCCCGTATGTTTTTATTCATAAGCAGTTTATTCTCCGCATCGGGATGTACGCGGTTGCTAAGGAATACATAAAGGATACCCGTTTCGGGATCCATCCACACCATAGTGCCTGTAAAACCGGTATGTCCGTAACTGTTATACGATACACATTCGCAGGGGGTACCTCCCGAATTGGGTGCACGGTCGAAGCCCAGTGCCCGGCGGTTTCCATTGGCACAGAAGCGGCATTTGCTGAATTCCTCCACGGTTTTTGCCGAAAGATAACGCTGGCCTCCATAGCTGCCTTTATTCTGATACATCTGCATCATTTTGGCCAGATCGTTGGCATTACTAAACAGGCCGGCATGCCCGGCCACTCCGCCACACATGGCAGCACCCTGGTCGTGCACATAACCGTGTATAAGCTGTTTTCGCCAGTATTTTTCCTGTTCGGTAGGTACAATACGGTCGCGCGGGAAGCGTTGCAGGGGATTAAAGCCCAGGGTATAAGCCCCCAGCGAGCGGTAAAACATGCCCTGCACCATCTGGTCCAAAGGTTCTTCTTTCCAGCGCTCCACCACGGCCTGCATAAAATAAAAGCCCAGGTCGCTGTAAACATACGAGCCGCGCTGTCCCAGCGGCGAGGCATACATTTTTATATACATACTGTCGCGGTATGTATCCAGTATATACATACTGTCGGCCACCTGCCGGGTTTTACCAGGCACCGGCGTACGGGAATACAGGGCAGGCAGCAGCTTTTTATCCGCATCCATCGTCTGCAGGTAAAAAGGTATCCAGGCTTTAAGCCCGGCCTGGTGCGTAAGAATGTCTTCGATGCGTATATTTTCCTTATTCGTACCTTTCACATACGGTATGTAATGCCCGAAGGTCTGTTTCAGGTCCAGGGCTCCTTCGTCGTACATTTTCATTACTGCACCCAGGGTAGAAGTAACCTTGGTTACCGATGCCAGGTCGTAAATATCGCTGTTTATAACCGGGCGTTCTTTTTTATAGGTATGGTATCCAAAGCTTTTATAATACACTACTTTTCCGTTTTTGGCAGCCAGTATCTGGCAACCCGGATACGCGCCGGCGGCAATACCTTCCAGGGCTATTTCGTCAGCTTTCTTCAGTTTTGCCGAAGCTACACCAAACTCTTCCGGCATAGTATACTTAAGGCGCGAAGGCATGCGGCTGTCAAGTCCGTAACCCGCCTTCCAGCTTTCGGAGATACTTACAGGCAGGTGTCCGCGGGCCTGTATACCGCCAAAAATAAGCTGTGCGGCCATTTCCTGGGCCAGGGCATTATTCTGGTAAGCCAGTAGTACTCCTTTCAGTTTATTCTGAGCCGGGAATCCTTTCAGCGAATACGCATTGGCGAATACGGTAAGTATGGTTGCATTCTGCTCGGCTATGCGCTGTACCAGGTCTATATCGCCGGCGTATATCTTATAACTTTTCCACGGGTTTTTATCCGATTTATGTACCGAAACAATTACGGTAGAATACTCCGCCAGCGAACGTACAAATTCCGCATCCTTCCTGGTATCGCGGTCTTCCGGCAGGTCGAAGGCCACCAGCGGAAAATACAGCTGCAGGGTATTATAAAAAGCTTCGTCTTTTTCGCCACCCAGGCGTACCAGGGCTATTTTCTGCCGCTCCAGCTGCTGCAGGGGTATTATTTCCTGTTCGTTCTTAAGCAGGGTAAGGGCATTTTCGTAAAGGCTGCGGTTCAGGTATTCGGCATCGCCCGTAAACAGGTCTTTATAAATATCTTTTGTATTCAGCGGCTGAAAACGGGTAAGGCCCAGGCGGTATTTACAGCGCAGTATACGTTTTACCTTCTGCTCCATTTCTTCCGACGAAAGGCGGTTATTCTGCACGGCTTCCAGTATCTTATCTACGATCTGCTCCGGGTTTTCAGGCATCAGAATCACATCCACACCGGCTTCCAGGGCGCGTACCGAAGCTTCGCCCGAGGGAAAGCGGTCGGCTACGCCTTTCATATTCATGGCATCGGTAAAAATAAGTCCGTTATACCCCATTTCCACCCGCAGTTTACCATCAATAATTCTGCGCGAAAGCGAGCTGGGCAGTCCCGGGGTAGAGTCGAGTGCCGGCACCGAAAGGTGTGCCACCATCATACTTCCAATGCCTGCATCGGCCAGGGCCTTAAAGGGGAAGAGCTCCAGCGAGTCGAGCCGCTGCCGGCTAAAAGGGATCAGGGGCAGATCTTTATGCGAATCCTTATCCGTATCGCCATGCCCCGGGAAATGCTTACCGCTGGCCAGCACCCCGCCTTCCTGCAGACCTGCGCTAAGCGCAATAGCCTTTTGTACCACATTATGTTTATCCTCGCCAAAGGAACGGGCTCCTATAATGGGATTAGCCGCGTTGTTATTGATATCCAGCACCGGCGAAAAACTTACATTTACCCCTATACGACGGCATTGCCGGGCCATTTCGAGACCCAGTTTACGTATCAGTTCCGTATTTTCCACGGCGCCCAGGGTCATTTGCCAGGGAAAGCGCATGGTACTGTCGAGCCGCATGCTAAGGCCCCATTCATAATCGCCCGCCACCAGCATGGGTATGGCCGAACGTTGCTGGTAGCGGTTGGTAAGTTTTGCCTGTTCCAGCGGATTGCCCTGAAAAAAGATAACACCTCCCGGCTGCAGTCTGCCGATAAGCTGTTCCGTTTCGGCATATACCTTTTCCGTTTTATTACTGTACGCTGCCACCATAATTACCTGTGCAGCACGCTGGCGGGGGCTAAGTGCATTAAAAACAGAATCGACCCATACGCGTTCCCTGTCCGAAGCATTGCGCTGCAGCTGAAAACGATCGCGGTATTCCATTTCTTTTCGGGCATTGCCAAGCAGTACCGACATACCCAGTATTATTCCAAATGCACCATTCATACGTTACAAATCCTTTTTTTACAAAAATACATGTACAGCCAGGTTCGTTCAGGATTTTCGCTTTTTTTAATTCATACCATATTGTGAATTATCTGCTTTCTGCGGGTTTATTTACGTTGGTCTTTTTTTATATAAACGAAACGCGCCGATTATTCGTTATATTTGTAACAAGTAATTAACGTCATGCTACTTTCACGATTCAGCATATTCAAGCAGCGCAAGCCCAGGGAGTTTAACTACCGGCCTTTTTATTACAAGGAAGAAGAGAACAGCAACGCCCCTGCATTAAACCCCGGCGAACGTATACGTACAGCTTACGGGCAAACGGAGCAGAATACCCTGCGCGACCGTATGGAAGAGCGCCGGCATTTCGGAGCTGGTTACGACCCGGCACGCGGCATGCGCAAGCTGTTATTTCTGCTGGCCCTGCTGGGCATTATTGCTGTTGTTTATTTTGTGTATCTGTAGCCGTTTCCGGCTGTTTTACCTCCAGTATAGTATACAGACTCATATCACGCTCTTTGCCGCGTAATTTTATGGTGCTTACAAACTCTGCCTCGTAATAAGGGTACAGGTTCAGGCGGCGTACCACAAATTCGCTCACCAGTATCTTTTTATGCAGCGGATGGCACTGGTTCAGGATACGTTCGCTGGTATTTACCACATCGCCGTGGAATACAATATCGCTTTTAAGCTTACCCACAATAGCTGTAATAACGCGGCCGCCATGAATACCCGCCTTAAATTCGGGGCGTACGCCAAAATCGGCCTCATACTGGTTACGCAGGCGGCTCAGGGTTTCTTCAATTTCGAAATAACAGCGTATACAGTTATTCTTTTTAATACCGTCTTTAATATCCCAGGTAATTACCACCTCGTCGCCCACGTACTGGTAAATTTCGCCTTTGGTACGGGTAATGGCCGGCGATATATCGTTAAAAAAGTTTACCAGGAGCTGATGGTAGCGGTGCGGCCCCAGCATTTCGGCATAGGTGGTAGAACTGTTCATGTCGATAAACATAAACAGGCGTTCTTCGGCGCGGGGCCTGAAATAGCGGCCCAGCACATAGTTTGTGAGTACGCGGGGCCCCAGTATGCGCGAGGTTAAGCGTATAAAGTTCAGCACAAAGCTTATGAGCAGCGAAAGAATAATAAAGCGGAATATGTTTTCGGGGGTAGAAAAAATAAACTCGATCTTTTTAGTATACAGGCGGTTATATTCTTCCTTACTTAGCAATACGGCATAAATAACCGTACTTACCACGATGGACATAAGAAAAAGTCCGCCCATTGCCAGGGTACGTGCAGCCAGAGACACGGCAAAGGTACTGTGCGCTTCCAGGGTTTGCGTGTATTGTTTTTCGTACATACGCAATACCACCCCGATAAATACACCCGCTATCACCGAAATAATAACCAGGTGTTCGTCGATATTCCAGAACGAGAAATTGAGCGTAAACGATATTACCAGCCCCAGCGAGGCCGACTGCAGCACGTAGCGTATGAGCTTTTTGGAGCGTTTAAGGGTTTTTTTACCCAGGCGTTGTGTAAAGCCATTCTTTTCTTCCAGTATCTCCTTCAGCTTTTTGATCTTGGCCACATTTTTTTCCTTAAGCACGGTATAATGCTTATCGGCATAATGCGTAAAAAAATGGGTTTCGTTCAGGTAGCTGGCCTGTACCCCAAGCCAGTCTTTTTCGCTGTGCTGTTTACCCAGCCATTCTTCCCACTCGGCCCGCAGGCGTTCGCCCGATTCGGTAAAATTTACCTTACCCATGCCCAGGCGGTCGGCATCGATCATGCAGGCTTCCAGATTACTTTCGGGTTCGTGTTTATAACGGGTGGCATTAATACATGAAAGTACGCTGGCTATTTTTACCGCAGGAAAACCATTCTCTACCAGAAAATCGGAGGCCAGGCGCATGCTTTCGTCTTCATGGCCCAGGTATTTTATGCAGTAACCTGTATCGTGAAACCAGGCGGCAATGAGCAGTATTTCCATCTGCGCATCTTCCAGTTTTTCGCCCAGGCCTATTTCTTCGGCAGCCGATACCACATCTTTGGTATGCTGCAGGTTGTGGTAGAACATACGCGAAGGTAGGTTGCGCTCCAGGTAGTCCTCGCAATACTCTTTTACCTTATAATACAGCGGCGTTTTATACGACATACGGAGTGCTAAAGGTACAACTTGAAGTGCAATTGCCCCTGCTGCCTCAACAAATTTTCGGCAGAACATATAAAAATGTACATTTGCACCAAACTTTACTGTATTTATGAACCGAAATCAAACGGCATTACTTATCGGAGTTTCCCTTATTGCAGTATCTTTTGCAAGACTTGTGGAGCATCCTTTCAACTTTACTCCCCTGTGTGCAATGGCTTTATACGGAGTAAGCCGCAGCCGTAACAAATGGCTGGGTTTCCTGATGCCGCTGCTTGCTATTATTTTTAGTGATATACTGGTAAACCTTAGCGTACAGAAACAACATACCGGAGTACTGGAATATTTTACAACAGCCACTCCCTATACCGTATATGCCGCATTGATGCTGGTAGGTGCGCTGGGCCTCTTTCTTCGCAAAGCAACAGCCCCCAGGGTGGCACTGTTCTCGCTGAGCGGCTCCCTGCTGTTTTACCTGCTTACCAATACAGCTGCATGGCTTATTGATATAGACCAGCTCTACAGCAACGACCTGGGCGGGCTGCTGCAATCGCTGTATGCAGGTATTCCCTTCTACAACAACGAAATTACCGGCAGCTTTTTCCTGAACGGCATTGCCGGCGATCTGTTCTTTAATACCCTGCTGTTTGGGGCACATGCACTTATCAGTAAAAAAGTGTTCCACACACAAACCGCATAAAACTGCAAAGCGCCTCCGGGCGCTTTTTTTATATCTTTCCGCTTATGAAATTACACACGATAGATACCGGCCTGTTTAAGCTGGACGGTGGTGCCATGTTTGGCGTAGTTCCCAAAACCATGTGGAATAAGGTAAACCCTGCCGACGAAAACAATATGTGTACCTGGGCCATGCGCTGCCTGCTGGTAGAAGACGGCAACCGCCTTATACTTATCGATACCGGCATAGGCGATAAACAGAGCGAGAAATTTTTCAGTCATTACTACCTGCATGGCAACGACTCGCTGCATAAATCGCTTCGTAAGGCAGGCTTTGCTCCCGAAGATATTACCGATGTATTTCTTACCCACCTGCATTTCGACCATTGCGGCGGAGCAGTAGAGTTTACTCCTCAGAAAGACGGCTACCGGCCTGTATTTAAAAATGCAGTATACCACAGCAACGAAGCACACTGGCAATGGGCCGTAAACCCCAATGCACGTGAAAAGGCCTCGTTCCTGAAAGAGAATTTTTCGCCCCTGCTCGAAAGCGGACGTGTGAACTTTTTACAAAACGGCGACCGGCTCGGCGAACACATAGAGGTACATTTTGTGCATGGGCATACCGAATCGCAGATGCTGCCCCTGATCGACTATAAAGGGCAGAAAATACTGTTCTGTGCCGACCTGGTACCTTCGGCCCCGCACATACGCCCGTCCTGGGTACTGGCCTACGATGTGCGCCCGCTCGACAGTATGCAGGAGCGCGAAACCTATATGAACCGGGCCCTGAACGAAAACTGGGTATTGTTTTTCGAACACGATGCCCATAACGAATGTGCTACTCTGAAACTGGGCGAACGCGGTATAGAGATCGACCGCCGCTTTACCCTGCAGGAATTATAAGCCTAACGGAACGATACGCTTATATCGTCCGTAAATAAAGGTGTGTTGCCTGTATTATGCACAAACACATTCAGTTTCCAGGCCTGACCAAATGAGGCGGGCAGACCGAATGTATGGCGGTAGCGGTTCCAGCTGGCCGCAGTACCTGCCGACAAGGGTACTTCCAGGCGTAAGGGAGCATTAGCCCCTATATACATTTCCATTACCAGCCGGGCTTGTACAGGCAGTGTTGGGGCATACCAGTACAGTTCCACATCGCAGAAATTATGAGCATAAGCCGGCAGGTTAAATGCATTGGCACTAAAAGTAATACTGTTCGGGTTACCCGGCTTTGCCACCGAAGCATATGCACCGCTAAATGCATATTCGCTGCTTATACTTTCCATATTCTGCCAGCGGATAACCCCTTCGCAGTTATTAAAAAAGCGGGTACGGCCACTGCCCTTCTCATACGGCACATAGTCGGCCGGGTAATAGGTACGCAGTGCCTGTGCCACCTTATACGCCACAGCACGGCGGCCCCTCTCGGTATAATGCTCGGTAGGCCATGCCCGGTCCGAAAAATCGGCATCCTGAACGGTATACATATTATCCACTAGCCGTACGCCCTTACGTTCGTAATACGATACAAGCAGTTTCCGGTTCTCTTCTATCAGGTACAGCAGATCCTTTCCCACCAGGGTACCGGCCCGTTCGGTATTTTCGGAGAGCAGGTTAAACACCAGGTTCCAGCCACGACGGCGGGCCAGCGCCACAATATTGTCCAGATCCTGTATACGCGGGTGTGTGAGTGTATCGATACTGAAAGCAAAATTCTTTACAAAATGGCAGGCCAGCTCTGTAAGACTATCGTTACGGGTACCATCGGTATTTTTAACACCTTTCTTAAAAAGCTCTCTGTCCCAGCCCTTTACATTTTTGTAAGGTGCTTCATAGCCAAATACCAGTTTTTCGTGCTTCCAGGCATACAGAACTTGGCGCTGACGCTGCTTTTCGTCCTTTATATCGTATCCCTTAAAGGCGAGCAGAAAGCGGTTATACAAGGGCGGATTATTCCGCAGCAATACCATACTTTTCTGCAGGGCGGTTTCCAGCTTCGAATAACGCCAGTCGGCCCCGAAAGAGCGCAGGTTTACTGTAAGTACCAGTGTTTTCACAGCCGAAGTTTCGGGCAGCTGCTCCAGTAATACCCGGTATACTTCTGCATGAGCAGCAGGTTTTGTAATATCGTACACATTGCGCTGCGGGTAATACCCGGCAATAAATTCGCTGATACTGCTCTGGTTGGTATCTCTTTTATCGGGCGTGATATTCGACGACTCGCCCACATACAGTATCTCTGTTTGGGCCGGGAGTGCCTTTACCAGTTGTAGTATATCGGAATTTTTGCGCAGGTCCTCTTCAAAAAAGAACTGCACGTATACATAGTTCATTAAAAAAGGCATGCTTATAATAAACAGCATACGTATGAGGTATTTCCTGTACTTTTTCATGAATCAGAACTGAAAATAGATAAAGGGGAAATCTTCGACCCCTGAAAACACGATAATAGCAAATACCAGCAGGCTGTATGTACTCCAGCGCAGCAGCAGGGGCCATTTATCCAGCCAGGTATCGGGGCGTTTGGTATACAGAAAGATATCGCTCAGTATAAACAGGGCCAGAAAGAGCCATACGGTAAGGGGTATATGGAGTTGTTCGCTTATGATGCCGCGTTCGCTAAAGGGTAAGGCCAGCATATGCCATGCCGCACCGATGTGCGGACTGCGAAAAAACACCCATGTAAGCGTTACCAGCACAAAGGTTTTAAGCATAGCCGGTACATGCAGCAGGCGAAACGGGCCACGGTCGCTCTGTATATGCAGCAGGCGGCCCAGCTGTTTTTCGGCCAGGTAAATAACACCAAGCGAAACGCCCCATACCACAAAGGTTTGATTAGCCCCGTGCCAGATACCGCTAAGCACAAAAACCACCATAATATTCAGCATCCAGCGCAGGCGGCTGCTTCGGTTGCCACCCAAAGGGTAATATACATAATCGCGAAACCAGGTAGAAAGCGAAATGTGCCAGCGTTGCCAGAACTCGGCCATACTACGCGCCAGGTAAGGGCTGCGGAAATTATCCATAAGACGCACCCCCATAAGCAGGGCGCTACCCAGCGCTACAAGCGAATACCCGTAAAAATCGGCATAGATCTGGAACGAATAAAACAACCAGGAAATAAGAATATCAGAGCTGGTATATACATCGGGGTTGGCATATACCTTATCTACAAATACCGACAGGTTATCGGCCACCACCATTTTAATAAACAGTCCGAAAAGAATGAGCCGGAGTCCGTGTGCCAGGTTTTTGTAACGGAAGCGATGCGGGCTCTGCAGCTGTGGATTGAGCGAAGAAAAACGTTCGATGGGGCCGGCTACAAGCTGCGGGAAATACGATACATACAGCGCAAAGTAGCCCAGGTGCCGTTCGGCCTTCTGCGTACCCAGGTACACATCTATAGAATAGCTTAGTGTCTGGAATGTGTAAAAAGATATACCTACGGGCAGCAGCAGCGAAAGCAGGGGTAAATGAACCTCGAACCCCAGGTGCGAAAGCAGTATATTGGTATTTTCTGAAAAGAAATCGAAGTATTTAAAAAGAAACAACAGTCCCAGGTTGCTGAGCAGACTAAAAATAAGATAAGGCAACCGGGCTTTGCGTGTGGGCAGAGCATCCATACGCAGGGCACAGAAATAATCGGTAAGCGTAGAAAACAAAAGCAGCAGGCCATACTCCGCCCGCCAGCTCATATAAAAAAAGTAACTGCCTGCCAGGAGCAAAATCCAGCGGTATTTTGCAGGAAGCAGATAATAAAAAAATATAATAAATGGCAGAAAGAGAACGAACTGAATAGAGTTAAAAAGCATCGGAGCGTAGCGTATCAGTGCGGGTTAAAAGTAATAAAAAGTATACGCCCCGGTATACGTAGTAGTATACCATGGGTAAAAGAATTTGAGTATACGGGTGGCGCAAACGTCATAAAAGCTGATTTAAAATACGTTTACAGACCATAAGAAAAGCCTGACAAAATTTAGTTTAAGGTTTGCAAAACAGAACGGAGACCTTGTTAAAGATCTCCGTCTGAAAAAAAAATCATTATGGTGATTTGAAACTAGCCACTGTTGTTTGTAAAAATAAAATGGCGCATTAGCATCTTACACCGTTCACAGGTCAAAAATCCTGTTTTATACGGGTTACGGCTGCGTGCTTTAAAGAACGGTTCAGCTGCTCCGACGAACGGTAACAAAAACAGAAAAAACGGCAAAAGGCATCAAAAGTGTGGGTTATTTTCCCCAGAATGGGGATAAAAATACCCGAAACAGCATGATATCCATATCCGATATAAATTAAAAATAACTGTAAATCAAATTATTAACCCCAATGGCACAGGCTTTGTTTTACTATTGGCAGGTGTTTAACTCTAAACGAAGAAATTATGAAAAAGGGACTTTTGTTTGCGCTTGTATGCGTAATGGTAGCGGGACTCGGATTTACGTCCTGCAAGAAGGAAGAACAGGCTAAGGGAAATACCTTTAAGGTTCGTATGACCGACGCCCCGGGCGATTTTGCACAGCTGAACGTACAGGTAAATGCGGTGGATGCATACCTCGACGGTAAGGGCTGGGTAAATCTGAGCTCCGAAACACAATCGGTAAATGTACTGAGCCTTACCAATGGTTCGGAAATACAGCTGGCCAATGCTACTTCGGTAGAAAGCGGTTTGTATACTAAACTGCGTATACGCTTTGCTTCGCAGGCCAGTATTATGCTTGTGGGCGGCAGTTCCAGCCTTTCGCTTAACTGGACTGGCAGCAGCCAGGAAGTAGAAATAGCCATAAACCAGCAAATTTCGGCCGATGCCGGCGCCAGCCTGCTGCTCGACTTCAATGTGGCACAGTCTGTAAATGAAATTGCCGGTATATTCTCTCTAAACCCCGTAATTACCGTAATTGCCGATGAAGAAACCGGTATACAGGGAAGTGTAAGCGGTGCTGCTTATGCCATGGTACAGGTAAGCAATGGAAATAAGACATATACAACGTATTTGAATGCACAGGGAAAATTTATGCTGCGCGGACTGGAGCCCGGTACCTATACCGTGGCTGTAATGAAAAGCGGTTCCAGCGAACTGCAGCAGGTGGGAAATGCAACGGTAGCCAAAGGAGAAATTACGCAGATGGGAACAATGGATGTGTAAAGGTAAGCGAGAGAGAAACATGAAGAAGCTGAAAAAGGAGTGCCGATGTGGCACTCCTTTTTTTGTGGATGTTACAGTTTATTTTACAGATTTTAAATGAACCCGATTTCGGGGACGCTGACAATTTAAAGCCTATCCCATTTCTCCATCTCTCTTTCTTTTACATTATCCACAATCTTTGCATACACTTGTGTGGTTTTTAGGCTGGTATGCCCAAGCAATTTACTGACAACTTCTATAGGTATGCCCAATGTAATAGATGCTGTAGCGAAAGTATGCCTGGCTACATGACAAGTTAGCTTTTTGGGAATACTATATGTCTGACCAATTTGTTTAAGTATTCTGTTAGTTACCTTATTACAATATATGCGAAATACAAGCTCAGTTCCGAATGGCATTTTTCGCGGTAAAAGTTGTATTGCTTTTTGTGTTAAAGGAACAACAACAAGATATCCGGTCTTGTGCATATTAATCTTGACCTTATTGCCATCAATTGAATCCGCCTGTAGTGATTTTAAATCCGAATAACGTAATCCAGTATAACAAGAGAATAAGAAATATTGCAGAATTTCTTTCTCTATCGACTTTGTGATTTTACCCGAAAAATATGCCTCTGATAATTTATTAAGCTCTTCTAAACTCAAAAAGTCACGTTTACCGTCTACTTTTTTAATAGTTATGAATTTGAAAGGGTTATTTTTTATATATCCATAGCGGAGTGATATATTTACAAATGTGCGGAGTGATCTAAGACTTTTGCTGGCTGTATTTTCATTGTTTCCTAACGTGTTTAACATATAGTAGTGATAATCATTAATGAACTGCTCCGTTAGATCAGAAAATTGTATTTCACTTTTAAATTTAAGTAGTTTAGTTATTTGGGATTTATAACTCCACCAAGATTCGGCTCTCAATCTGACTTTATTTTCATTCAAATAGCCTAATATGTAATCTGTAAAGCTTCCATCTGTTTGGCTGATAGAAAGTATTTTGTCTTTGAATTGTAGAAGCGTCAGCGGTGTTTCGTCATGGACGAAGTTGTTGATTAATAGTTTTAGTGCTTTTTTATCGTAAGCATCGAGAATAGCATTATGTCGTTCATGGAGCTTATTACTTTTTTTTACCCGCTGACGGGTTGCTGACCAATCTCTATCGGCTAGTGTTACTGCAGTCGCAATCTCAATTTTTTTGCCACTTTGAAAAGCTCTCAGGTAAACGGGATGAAGCCCTTTTTTATTGGTTTCGGGCTTCAACACAAACGAGTATGTAATTTTTCTATTCATGTTTATGAAGTATTTATGAAGTAAAATAGATAATATCTAAGATTTAAGCACTATCTATGACATTATTATAGATTGTAAATCAATCCATTAATAATTAATTCCCTGGTGATGGGAAATCCATTTCCTCTGAAGGCAAACTCTAATAAGAGCTTTCAGGGAAGTATTGTATTAGGGAAGGGCTTTGTTTTAACGACCGAGGAAGCCCAAAGGCTTA